>TARA_R110002051_G_scaffold311674_4_pt1 | contig 57602 bp, 55 predicted proteins | sample TARA_R110002051 | Tara Oceans TARA_R110002051 (sample SAMEA4397023) | marine metagenome | biome: Polar Biome; feature: [MES] marine water layer (ENVO:01000295) within the mesopelagic zone...; material: water (ENVO:00002006), including particulate matter (ENVO:01000060) such...
CCGGCGAATGGCATTTTCGGCTTGAATCCACCCGATTCCTTGGTGGATCGCGGGAGTGCTTCCACTCATCGTCACAATGACGCCGAACGGATGTCGGGCAGGGCTGCGCATCCGTTCCTATTGGTTTTGATCCAGACACCTCTCTAGGGCCTCACTCATGCCGCCAGCGCATGGCTGGGTCAATCAATCGGCAATTTTCCGCAGTGCAGTATGTGGTACTGTTGCGCTGCAACCAAGGAGTTATCCCATGGCAATTGCCACACACAACCGTTTTCGCCGTTTCTTCAGTGCTGCCGCCCAGTCGATCAATTTTGCGTCCCAGGCGGACCGTCTTGCCAACACTCCCGAGAGTGTCTTCGTGGCTCGCGGCACGACACGTCAGCAGGCCATTCAGGATTTGCTCAACGGAATGTAAGCCGCAGTGGATGGCCGTAGGCAGCCGTCCTTCCCGTGACGTTCGAGTTCGCTAGGCCGCTTTGCTTGCGATCGCCGGATTCAGCATTGCAGGTGCTTGTTTCCCAAGTTGAATTGCCACAATTTGTGACTACATCGAGTGTTCAGTCCATCAGATTGGAGGGTTCGATGTCTGGTATCAGATTGCGGCGCAACGGTTGGGTTCTGGTTGCCGATGGCGAAAAAGCGTTGTTCCTGGTCAACGCCGATACGCCGGATCATCCGGCGCTGGAAGTCTTCAACGCGTTTGAGCAACCAAATCCGAGAACTGCAGCGCAGGGCACGGATCGCCCGGGACGCTTGTCCGATGGCCTGGGCAATGCCCATCGCAGCGCGGTGCAGGAGACCGACTGGCACCGTCTGGCCAAACATGAATTCGCTCATGAGATAGCTTCATTGCTGAAGCAGAATGCCCTGGCGGACCGCTTCGAGCAGATTGTCATTGTCGCACCGGCGGTGATCATGGGCGAGTTGCGCAAGTCGTTGTCGGAGGCGGTCTCCAGCAGGATAATTGCCGAAGTTGCCAAGGATCTCACCAGGCACCCGGTGCCCCAGATCGAGAAAATACTGTTCGGATAGAAAAACAGCGGGTTCGCGACCTGCTTCTTCTGGCGGGATCGGAACGGTCTGGTATAGAGTTCGATCATGCTGACCGCGACCTCCGTTACCCGCCATTTCCACAATCCCACAGCAACCATCACGCTGGATGAAACCGCGCGCCATCGCCGCCGGATGCGCATGGTGTCCGACCGGCTGGAGAATGGGTCAACCATCGCCTTTCTGCTCGATCTTCCCGCCGCGCGGCTGTTGCGCCATGGCGACGGTCTGGTGCTTGATGACGGGCGCATTGTCGAGGTTCGCGCCGAACCCGAGGCGCTGATGGAGGTCAGGGGCAGGGACGCGGCGCATCTCCTGGCAATCGCCTGGCAGATCGGCAACCGGCATCTGGCCGCTGAAATTGCAGTTGAGACCATCCGCATCAGGCGCGATCACGTGATCCGCGACATGCTTTTGGGCCTTGGCGCTTCGGTCACAGATATTGAAGCGCCGTTTGATCCCGAAGGCGGCGCCTATGGCGGGGCACATGCCGCTCACTACCATCACGATCATGATGATCACGGGCACGGTGATCACGGACACCACCATGACTGAAAGCCGCGACTGGCATAGCGCCCCGATCTCTAGCGAGACCGTGATTGATGCGCATTACAAGAATACCCAGAACGTGCGCCGTTTTTTCAGGGCGCAGATCGGCGATCATTTCAAATTTGACCGGCCTTTCATGGCGTGGATGAAATCTCACACGGGATCGACGATGCGGGACGCGGTCAACGAATGGCTGCGGCGCGAGTCTGCCAAATGACCGATGCAACCGCGCTTCTGCGTTTGATGAGCTGGCTCTCGCCGGTGTTTCCCATCGGCGGTTTTGCCTATTCCGCCGGATTGGAGCAAGCCGTGCAAGCGGGCCACATCAACCAGCAGGCAGCGTTGGTGGACTGGATCACCGTTCAAAGCACCCAGGGTGCGCTGTGGAACGATTGCGTCATTCTGGTTCAGGCCCACCGCGGTGCAGAACAAGACCAGACGATTGTCGAACTGTCGCAGCTTTGCCTCGCCTTGTGCGTGGGGCAGGAGCGTCACGACGAGACCCTCAATCAGGGTACTTCGTTTTTCGAGGCGGTGTCGCACTGGATCGAACCAGCCCGCCTGCCGGGCCGGGGCGCGCCGCTGCCGGTGGTCGTCGGCGCCGCCGCCGGACTTGAGCGGATCGATCCGCATCTGGCGGCCGGAGCTTATCTGCACGCCTTCGTCTCCAATCAGCTGCAATGCGCCATAAGGCTGTCGGTTGTCGGTCAGGATGGAGCAGCCAAGGCCCTTGCCGGACTGGAGCCGGTCATTGAACGCACTGCGCGGCTCGCGGCTTGCACCACGCTGGACGATCTCGGCGGCGCGGCCTTCATCGCCGATATTGCCTCGATGACCCATGAAACTCTCCAACCAAGGTTGTTCCTGTCATGACCTCACCCAACGGACCCCTGCGCATAGGCATTGGCGGACCTGTCGGCTCCGGCAAGACCGCGCTCACTGACAAGCTGTGCAAGGCGATGCGTGACGCGTGGTCCATCGGCGTCATCACCAATGACATCTACACCCGCGAGGATGCGGAGGCGCTTGTCAGGATGCAGGCCCTGCCGTCTGACAGGGTGATCGGCGTCGAGACCGGCGGCTGTCCGCACACGGCAATCCGCGAGGACGCCTCGCTCAATCTGCGCGCCATCGACACGCTCAACCAGCGTCACCCCGATCTCGATGTCATTTTCATCGAGTCAGGTGGCGACAATCTCGCCGCCACCTTCTCCCCAGATCTTGCCGATCTGACGATTTACGTGATTTCGGTCTGCCAGGGCGAGGAGATCCCGCGCAAGGGCGGGCCGGCCATCACCCGGTCGGATCTGCTGGTGATCAACAAGATGGATCTCGCTCCCCATGTCGGCGCCGATCTTGCAGTCATGGAGCGTGACGCGGCGGCTGGCCGCAAGGGCCGCCCGCATCTGTTCACCGATATGCGCCGCGGCGCGGGCATTGAAGAGGTTGTTTCGTTCATCAAGGAATGTGGCGGGCTTCGTCCAGCCTCGGCGGCGCAGTAGCGCTCAGTCCTGTTTGAAATCCGGCAGGCTGTTGAAAGCCGAGCGCAGCGCATCCGACCAGCCATCGGATATCTTGCGGTAGTAGGGATCAGTGGCCTGGACACGCTTCTCAAAGCCCTTGGTCAGGCTGTCGCGCTCGTAAAACTGCAGATCCAGTGGCAACCCCACCGACAGATTGGATTTCAGCGTCGAATCAAACGAGACATAGAGCAGCTTCGTTGCCATCTCAAAGCTCATTTCCGGATCGTAGGCCCGGACCAGGATCGGCTTGCCATATTTGTGCTCGCCGATCTGGAAGAACGGATTGTCCTCGGTGGCTTCGATGAAATTGCCTTCCGGGTAGATCAGGAACATCCGCATCGCGCCGCCTGCGACCTGGCCTCCGAGAATGAAGGTGGCGCTGAAGGTGGATTCGCTCTGATGACCGCCGTCCGATGCAGTCTTGATCACTTCGCGAACAGTTTCGCCCACCATCCGGGCAACTTCGAACATCGACGGCGCGTCCATGATACCGGGATTCCGCTCGCCGGCGGCTTTCGTATGCTCCTCGAGCATGCTGACCACGGTTTGCGTGGTGGCCAGATTGCCCGCCGAGAGCAGTGTAATCAGCCGGTCGCCGGGCTCGCACCAGCTGTACATCTTGCGAAAGGTTGAAATGTTGTCGACACCCGCATTCGTCCGGGTATCGGACATGAAGACCAGGCCCCTGTTGAGGCGAAGCCCGACGCAATAAGTCATGATATGCGAATCCGCCCTTGAAAGTGCCGCCGGATTCTTATTGCTCAACTGTTATGCGGACTGCAAGCTGTTCTTCGCCGGTTCCGGTACGAATGCCGGAAATAGGTGCGGCGTCCTTGTAATCGAGGCCGTAGGCTATGTGAACATAACGGTCATCGGGCGAGATATCGTTGGCAGGGTCGAACCCAACCCAGCCCAGCCCGGCGACATGGGCTTCGGCCCAGGCATGGCTTGCTGCCTGGTCCGGCGTTTCTTCCATCATCAGATATCCCGAGACATAGCGCGCTGGAAATCCCATCACCCGGGCAGCGGCCGCAAACGCCTGGGCGTGATCCTGGCAGACGCCTTTTCCCGCCGCCAGCGCATCTTCCGCCAGGGTCTGTGTCTGGGTTGCGCCCGGGACATAGGCCATGGCCTGATGCAGCGAGCTCATCAGGCCATGGAGTTGCTCAAGCGGTTCACCCTTTGCAACACCTCGCGCCAGTTCCCGGACCATCTTGCCGGGTCTGGTCAGCGCCGATTCCCGTTGATACAGCCACAGCGGCATGTATCCGCGATGCGGACCGGACACGCCGATATTGTCAAAGGTTTCAACCACACCGGTCGCCACCACCCGGATGGCTTCGGTGTCGCGGCTTGCGCTGACCAGTTCGACCACATTGCCGAAATGGTCGAGATATTGCGCTTCGACAGCTCCACCCTCGACCTGCATCGACCAGGAATTGACCGTCTGCAGCGGGCTGTTCTGCGGTGTCAGTCTCAGCCGCTGCAAAGCGTAGCGAACCGGTTGCGCATAGGCATATTCAGTCACATGTGAAATTTTAAGCTGCATGGGATCAGTCCTGGTAGAACCGGTAGGCTTCGGCGATCTCGGCAGCAACCCGGCTGTTCTGGCTGATGAAATCCTGGAGAAACTCGTGCAGGCCCGTATCCATTATTTCCTTGATTTCGCGCTCCCGCAACATTCCCTGGGTCGCAGCTGCGGTCTCGTGGCAGGACGTCCGTTTGCCGTATTGCCTTTCGAGGTAAGACAGGTTTGCGTTGATCTTGTCGTAGCAGTACGCCAGCGATCGCGGCATACGACCATTCAGGATCAGAAAGTCGGCAATATTTGAAGGCTTGTAATCGTCATCATAGACCCAGCCATAGGAGCGGTGGGCTGACACCGATCTGAGGATCGATTCCCATTGCACATTGTCGAGTGACGAGCCGACATATGAACTCGCGGGCAGAAGCACATAATATTTCACGTCGAGGATGCGCGAGGTGTTGTCGGCGCGCTCGATGAAGGTTCCGATGCGCGAAAAATTATAGCGTTCGGTTCGCAGCATGGTTCCGTGAAAGGCGCCGCGGATCAGGCCGGTGCGTTGTTTGATGGTATCAATAATCGCAGGCATGTCGGCGTTCGACACCCGCCGCGAGAGCTTCGCCTTGATGTCGAGATAGCATTCATTGGTTGCTTCCCAGGCCTCGCGTGTCAACGCTGTGCGCACCATCCGGCCATTGTTGCGGGCGGATTCGATGGCCGAGAGAACACTGGACGGGTTTGACTTGTCGCGCAGTAGATAATTCACCGCGTCGGCGCTGGTGACTTCCTCGTTGGCGGCGCTGTAGCCGCTAAACACGCCGGAGCTGCGCAGCACCGATTCCCAGTCTTCATCTTGCCCATCCATACGGGTCAGCGACATTCTCAGACCTGCGTCAATCAGGCGTGCGGTATTTTCCGCGCGCTCGATATAGCGAAACATCCAGAACAGGCCGTTTGCGGTTCTTCCCAGCATGTTCAATCCTCCAGCACCCAGGTATCCTTGGTGCCGCCTCCCTGGCTGGAATTGACGACCAGCGAGCCTTCTTTGAGCGCCACCCGGGTTAAGCCGCCGGGAATGATTTGGACCTTGTTGGACACCAGAACATAGGGGCGCAGATCGACATGCCGTGGTGCCAGGCCTTTTTTGGTCAGAATCGGCACAGTTGAAAGCGACAGCGTCGGCTGGGCGATGTAATTGCTTGGTTTTGATTTGAGTTTGGCTGCGAATTCGCTCAGTTCGCGCTTGCTCGCAGCCGGGCCCACCAACATGCCATAACCGCCCGATCCATGGACTTCCTTGACCACCAGTTCAGCCAGGTTCTCCAGCACATATTTCAAAGTGTCGGGTTCGGAACAGCGGTAGGTCGGTACATTTTCCAGGAGCGGTTTGCGACCGGTATAGAACTCGACAATTTCCGGCATGTAGGAATAGATCGCCTTGTCGTCAGCAATCCCGGTGCCCGGCGCATTTGCGATCGTAATGTTGCCCGCGCGATAGACATCCATGATGCCGGGGACGCCAAGTGTGGAGTCCGGCCGGAACGTCAGCGGGTCCAGGTAATCATCATCAACCCGGCGGTAGAGAACATCAATTGCCTCGTAGCCCTGCACGGTTCGCATCGCCACCTTGCCGTTGACCACCCGCAGATCCGAGCCCTCAACCAGTTCGGCGCCCATCTGGTCGGCGAGGTATGCATGCTCATAATAAGCCGAATTGAAGATGCCCGGTGTCAACACGGCAATGCGCGGCTTGCCGGTGCAGCCAGGAGGCGCCAGGGCAGCCAGGCTCTGGCGCAGAAGCTTCGAGTAGTTCTCGACCGGTCGCACCTTGTTGAGATGAAACAGTTCAGGAAACATCTGCATCATGGTTTCGCGGTTTTCGAGCATGTAGGAAACGCCCGACGGTGTCCGCGCATTGTCTTCCAGAACATAGAACTGGCCTTCGCCGGTGCGCACGATGTCGGTTCCGATGATGTGGGTATAGACGCCGCCGGGAGGACGCATCCCGATCATTTCGGGCAGGAACGCATCGTTCTGTTCGATCAGCGCCCGGGGAACGCGACCCGCCTTGATGATTTCCTGCTTGTGATAGATGTCATCGAGAAAGGCATTGAGCGCCATCACCCGTTGCTCGATCCCCTGCGCCAGCTTGCGCCACTCCGAACCGGAGATGATGCGCGGCACGATGTCAAACGGAATGAGCCGTTCTGCCGAGTCCTCCTTGCCGTAAACAGCAAAGGTAATGCCGGTCTTGCGGAAGATGTTTTCCGCGTCCCGGGACTTCTTGATCAGATCCGAGGGTTTTTGCTCTGAATGCCATTTGAAGTACCCCTCATAGGGTGCTCGCGGAAGGTTGTCCGAAGTCAGCATTTCATCGAAAGGCACGTGTTTGGCGCTCCCCTTTTGACTACATAAGATCGTATCGGGATTCAGAAAGCAAGAAGCGTGCAGGAATTCTCCGCTCTGCGGCAAATGTGTGATTATTTCCGGCGATGTTGCCAATGGGCCGCAATCACGGGATGCTCGAGCCGTTGTTCTTGTTGTCTCAGGGGCAAGAGACTTGCGCAAGATGCGGGCCACGACTAACCCTCCGAAGCGACGGATTTACCAAAGGGATAGTCCTGACGCTCTGGAAACAAGGCCCGAATTGATGACGCTTGACCGTATCGCGCCAGCCCTGTTCGTCATGCTCTGGTCGACGGGATGGATCGTAGCGAAATATGCCAGCCCTTATGCCGATCCGCTGACCTTTCTTTGCGTCCGGTTCACCCTTGCGGCGGCACTGTTTGGCGTCATCGCGATTGCCAGCCGGGTTGCCTGGCCCAGCACCCGCGCCGGCTGGAGACACGCCATTCTGTCCGGCGTGTTCCTGCATGGCATCTATCTTGGCGGAGTTTGGTGGGCCATCGAGCAGGGCGTGCCGACGCCGGTTTCAGGCCTGATCGCCGCGTTGCAACCGTTGCTGACAGCAACCGCGGCGCCGTATCTCGTGGGAGAACGTTTGAATTTCGCGCAGAAACTCGGCGTCGGTCTTGGCTTCGCCGGCCTGACGGTCGCCATTCTGCCGCGTCTTCTGGCGCTTGATGCGGCGATGCTGCAGGTGGCGCTGATCCCTCTGCTGATCAATGTTGTTGCCATGGCGTCTGTGGCTTTTGGCACCATTTACCAGAAGCGGTATCTGCAGGAAGGCGATCTGCGCGCGATCGCGGCATTGCAATATGTCGGAGGTCTGCTGGTGGTGCTGCCGTTGGCGTTGGTGTTCGAGCCTCTGAGAATAGTGTGGAGCCTTGAATTCGCCTTGGCCATGGGCTGGTCTGTACTCGGCCTGTCCCTGGTCTCGATCATGCTGCTTCTGTATCTGATCCGGCGCGGTCAGGTGTCCCGCGCCGCATCGCTGACCTATCTGGTGCCGCCGGCGGTGGCGGTCGAAAGCTGGTTCCTCTTTGGCGAGACCCTGACCCTGCCGATGATCCTCGGGACCCTGATCGCCGTTGTCGGCGTCTGGCTCACCAACCGCAGAACCCGGATGATAGCCTGATCAGAAGTCGGTCGGCACGCCGCCCTCTTGCTTGCGCCGCGTGACGAAAGCATCGAGTTCTTCTGAAATTGCTTCATCCAGCGGCGGCGCCTCGTAATTGGCGAGAGTTTCCTTCCAGAGGCGATTGGCATGATCGTAGGTGGTCGGTTGTCCGGCCAGGCTCCAGCTTTCGAAATTCCTCCAGTCAGACAGGATTGGCGAGTAGAACGCGGTTTCATAGCGCGACAGTGTGTGCGCGGTTCCAAAATAGTGACCGCCAGGGCCGACTTCCTGTATCGCATCCATGGCCAGCGCTTCGGGGCTGGTATCCAGAGGCGCCAGGAATTCGGCCACCATCTGCAGCATGTCGACATCGAGGATGAATTTCTCGAACGACGCGGTCAGGCCACCCTCCATCCAGCCGGCCGCATGCATGATGAAGTTGCCGCCGCCCTGAACAACGCCCCACAGCGACATCATCGATTCATAGGCCGACTGGGCATCCAGCGTGTTGGCCGCACAGGTGTTGGACGTGCGGTAAGGGATCCCGTAACGCCGCGCCAGCTGCCCGCCGGCCATCACCGCTTTCATGTATTCCGGTGTGCCGAAGGCCGGTGCGCCCGACTTCATGTCGACATTGGAGGTAAACCCGCCATAAACCACCGGAGCGCCGGGGCGGACCATCTGCGTAAAGGCAATGCCGGCGAGGGCTTCGGCGTTTTGCTGCACCAGGGCGCCGGCGATGGTCACCGGCGCCATCGCGCCGGCCAGCGTGAACGGTGTAATCACCACCACCTGGTTGCGCGCTGACATTTCGATGATGCCTTGCAGCATCGGCGCATCGTAGCGAAGCGGCGATGAGGCGTTGATGATTGTAAACAAAGAGGGTTCGGCTTCGAGTTGTTCTGCACTGATTCCGCGACCGATGCGCGCGATCTCGAGTGCATCAAGATTGCGCTCCCTGCCCAGCGAATAGGCATGGAAGGGCTTATCCGTGAGCTTGACCAGATCGGACAGGCAATCGATATGGCGCACTGAGGCGTGCAGATCCGTGGGCTCCACCGGGTAGCCGCCGGTCATGTGAATGATGTCGAAGGATTGTGCCAGCTTGATCAGGTTGCGGAAGTCTTCCTGGGTTCCGGTTCTGCGGCCATTGTCGCGATCCGCGCAGTACGGCGCCGAGGCAACCTGGGCAAATGCAATGTTGCGGCCGCCGATGGCGATATTGCGTTCGGGGTTGCGGGCATGCAGCGTGAATGGTCCCGGCGCCTTTCCGACCATGTCCATAATCAGGCCGCGATCAAGCCGCACCCGCTCGGAGCCGGCCACGACAGTCGCCCCGGCGGCCTTCAGCCGGTCGCGGGCTTCGGCCAGCATGAAGTCCATGCCGATTTGTTCGAGCACGGTCAGCGAGGCTTCGTGAATCGCCTCGAGTCCTTCCTCGGACAGCAACAGGGAAGGATCCTGGGTGTTGAGAATAGACCGGTAGCGCAAGGTGGCCGGGCCTTTTCTGCCTTTGCCCCGGTCTCCGCCGCGTCCGCCGCCCGCACGTCTGCGCCGCTCGGGTGCGCCTGCGGTGTTTTCAATGGCTGCGGGTACAATATCGTCAAGCTTGCTCATTTGACCTTGGTCCCGTCACGTTTCGGTTTTTCAGGCCGCTTCGGAATCGCCCGGTCGCGGCCCAACTGGTGCGAGACGCTATGCTGGACCACTCTTTCCTGCAAGCCGTGCCGGAGTGCATATTATCGCTTTGCCCCTTCACGTGCAGCGCAGACAAGTCTCGCGTAAGCAGTCCAGTCTATTGTGTAACTCATGGTTAACGTTTTCTTCAAAGCCGGTATGCAATGTGACAGGCTGCGAGACGGGCCAAGACGTGCATCAGTGGGGTTGCCGGATGGGTGAGGTGGAAAGTACGGAAGGCGATAACGAGCTTGCGGATGCATGCGCGCGGATCGAAAACGATCCGAATCCGGCATTTGTCAAGGATTCAGAGCTTAGATATGTTGCCGTGAATGCGGCTTACGCAAGAATGTGGGATTGCCTGCCTGGCTTGCTCATTGGTCAGCAAAGTCATCAGCATTTTGATTCGGTCGAGCAGAATGACCGCGATGAGAAAGAGCGCCGCAGCCTTGTTTTTGGAAAAGACCAGGTTGCCCTGTTTGCGCATCCCTTGAAAGGCGGGCGCTACCGCGTTCGCATTCACAGAAAGCGTCAATCCACCGGAAAAACCTTCATCATCGGGCATTTCGAACCAATTGCGGGTGTCCGTTTCGAGACCGGGCCGCTGCACAAGGCTGAGCCGGATGCCGCGCGGTCCGAAATCCAGAATCCGGTTCTCCCGGACGTGAGTAATCCGAGCTCGGAGACGGCGGTGCGCGGAGACCACAAGCTTCTTCAGGCTGCCATAGAAGCGGCAGCTCAGCCAGTGGCGGTGATTGACGGAAGCGGAAGGATCGTGGCGGAAAGTCATTCTCATAAATCCGCGACCGGTCCCTGGCGCGAGACTCCGCTGCCTGACGGCGGGATGATGCGCTGGGTCGCCCCGGACAAGGCCAGTCAGCACCAGGACCATTCCGAGCCGCAAAGTGCTGCTTCTGATATCTCCATGCTGAACAGGTTCAATGAAATCTTCGACCGCATGGATGTCGGCATCGTGCTTTATGATCCGGACGATGTTTTGCTCTACGTCAATCCGGCGATGGATGCGATCACTGCGCCGGATTATAGGCTTGAAGTCGGGCAGACATTACGGTCGATCCTCGAAATCACCTGCAGCATCGACGCCGAGAAAGATCCCGACGCCCGCAGTGCCTGGATCGAGAAACGGATTTTCGAGCACCGCGAAATTGGCAAGCCAACAGTCGAGCAGCTCAAGAACGGCCGTTGGCTTCGCATTGTCAACAGGTCACTCAACGATGGCTGCACACTGGGTTTGCGGATCGATGTCACCAATCTCAAGGAGCGCGAAACCGCTCTGGAAAGCAAGGTGGCGGAAAACGAGATGTTCCGCGCCATCCTCGACGAAATGCCGGTCTCGAGCTTCGTCAAGGATGAGGCGTACCGCTATACATACGTCAACCGCGCCCATGGCCAGTTAACCGGAATTCCTCGCGAAGACATGATTGGCCAAGACGATTATTCGATGTTCGGCGACCATGGCCAGGCGTTGCGCGATGTCGATATCAAGGTGATGAATGGAAATGAAGTCATTGAGAGCGAGGCGGATATCACCAACGCCAAGGGCGAGCAGCTCAAACTGATTGACCGGAAAGTCTGCTTCACCGATCCCGGCGGCCGCCGGTATCTCCTGGGAACGACCATCGATGTAAGTGAAATGAAACGCCGCGAAGAAGAAATCTTCGATGCGCGCCGGCTTGCCGAGATCAACCGCTCCGACCTCGAAAGCGTTATCGATGCCATGCACATGGGCGTGGTGGTGGTTGACAGTGAACACCATGTTGAACTGATCAACGATGCTTTCTTCCGGATCTGGAAAATCCAGCCCGAAGACGCCTATATCGGAGCACCCTTCCGGCGGCTCATAGACGTTAATCGGCATAACGGGATCTATCAGGTTGCCGAAGAGAATTTTGAGAAATACGTCGAGGCCCGGCTCGAGGAAATTCGTGAAGGGTATGTCGAACCACGGGAGTTTGCCCGCGCCGACGACAGGACGATGATCTATTCGGTTCGGGCTCTTTCCGAGGGCAAGCGGATGATCTCGTATTTTGATGTAACCGAACTGAAGCAGCGCGAAAAGGAACTGGTTCTTGCCCGCGCCGAGACCGAGCGCGCCGGCGATTTGCTCAGCGGCGCTGCCGGAGCCATGGCGCAAGGTTTGCTTGTCACCAGTCAGGAGAAAATCCAGTTCTCCAATGATGCGTTCATGGAAATGCTCGAAGTGCCGGCGGAAGTGGTGGCTCCGGGCAACACGCTCGATGGATATTTCGCCTACTGCCAGGAACGTGGTGATTATGGCGATGAGGAAAATGCCAAAGCAACCCGGGCGATGATCCTGAAAAACCATCGGGAGGGAATAGCCCACTCGCTCGAACGCCAGGCTGTTAACGGGCGGTGGCTCAGGATTGACGCAAAACCGACAGCCAATCAAATGATGATCGTTACCTATACCGACATCACTGAAGCCAAGACGCGCGAAGACGAACTGAAGGAACTGCTCGGCAAGGCCGAGATCGCCGATCGCGCCAAGTCCGAATTCCTCGCCAACATGAGCCACGAAATACGCACTCCCATGAACGGCGTTCTGGGGATGGCGGAGCTGTTGTCCCGGACCGAAATGGATACGCGCCAGCGCACCTTCACCGACATTATCGTCAAGTCCGGCAATGCGCTATTGACCATCATCAACGATATTCTGGACTTCTCGAAAATCGACGCCGGGCAAATGGTTCTCGATGAGGCCACGTTCGACATCCGCGAGGCGATCGAGGATGTCGCGACCCTGGTCTCCAGCCGTGCCGCGGAAAAGGACATCGAGCTTATTGTCCGCATTGATCCTGAAATTCCGGCCCGCGTAATCGGCGACATGGGGCGGATGCGCCAGATCATTACCAATCTGGCCGGCAATGCCATCAAGTTCACCGAAGCCGGCCATGTTCTGATCGAACTGACCGGAACCGTGAACGCGGACCAGGCGCTTGAAATGAAGCTCCGGGTGCAGGATACCGGAATCGGAATACCGAAAGACAAGCTCCAGGCGGTCTTCGAGCAGTTCTCCCAGGTCGACAACTCCTCCACACGCCGACATGAAGGTACCGGGCTCGGGTTGGCAATCACCTCGCGGCTGGTGAGTCTGATGAATGGCCGGATCAGCGTCGACAGTGTTGATGGCGAAGGCTCCGTGTTCACTGTCGAAATTGCACTTCCGGTTGACGCCAATGCCGCACCGGTCCGGATTGCACCAATCGACGTGACGGGCTCCAGGGTCCTTGTCATCGATGACAATGCGGTCAACCGTGCCATTTTGAACGAACAATTGACCGCCTGGGGATTTGATGCCTGTGCCGCCGTTTCCGGGCAGGAGGGCATCGAGGTGCTCAAGGCTGCCGCGGAATTTGCGGTGCCTGTCGACGCGATCATTCTTGATTACCACATGCCGGACATGGACGGAGTGATGACCGCACGCCTCATCAGGCAGAATTTCGGTGCTGATTACCCGCCGATCATCATGCTGACGTCGATGGACATCAAATCTTCCGACACCGACATCAGGTCAAGTATCGTGCAGGCCACGCTGATGAAGCCGGCGCGCTCGTCGCTGCTTCTCGAAACCATTGTCGAGGTGCTGCAGGTCACTGCCCAATCGCAGGGCAAGGGGGCGCCACGCGCTGCGGCTGGATTGAAAACTGCAGGCGGCGGCATTCCCGCTCTGGCGCAGTCGGCCCCGGCGCAGGCTTCAGAACAAAGGCCGGATCAATCCCGCCTCCGGGATCAGGGACAGCCAGCGCCGGTGCGGAACGAGGCTTCGCCTCACAGCCATCTTGATGTACTCGTGGCGGAGGACAACGAGGTCAACCAGATTGTATTCACGCAGATCCTCGAGGAGTTTGGTGTGCGTTACCAGATTGCCGACAATGGCGGCAGCGCCTTTGAGCTCTGGAAGAGTCACCGCCCGTCAATGGTGTTGATGGATGTTTCCATGCCGGTGATGAACGGACATCAGGCGACCCAGGCGATCCGCAAGGCCGAAGCCGAGGATTCCCGGCTTGGTCGGACGCCGGTCGTTGGCGTCACCGCCCACGCCCTGACCGGTGACAAGGAGCGGTGCCTGGAAGCCGGTATGGATGACTATCTGTCCAAGCCGATCAGCCCGGAAAAGCTCGAAGCGAAGATACGGGAATGGTTACCCGCCGAAATTTCGGCCCGGATCAATCAGGGCTGATATCGCGTGCACCAAGAACGCCGGCGCTCATGTCGCGTTTGTCCGCATGGCCGGGGCGTTTTTCCACTGTGAACCCGGCTGCCTGCAGGTTGCGCCGCACCCAGCCGGCTGCGGAGTAGGTGGCAAACGTCCCGCCCTGGACGCTCCGCTCCGCGACCAGGCGCATCAACTCCGGCGACCACATGTCCGGATTGCGCGCAGGCGCGAAGCCGTCAAGATACCAGGCGTCTGAAGCAAATCGCGCTGTACCGAGCGCTTCGAGTGCCATCCCGGTGTAAATATACAGTCTGAGCGACTTTCCGGCGCTCTGAAAATCAATCCTGATGTCACCCGATGGCTCATCGGGCCATGCCGCGGCCAGTTGCGAGGTCTTGTCGGCCAGATCCGGCCATGTGGTCAGGGCGCGCGCCATTTCGCTGCGTTTGAGTGGGTGCAGTTCGAAGGAATGAAACTCCAGCAACGCCCCGTCCGGGGCCGCAGCTTCCCAGACCGACCAGGTCTCGATGAAATTGAGCCCGGTGCCGAAGCCAAGTTCACCGATGACAAAGCGTTGCCGTCCGGCAAACCGCCCGGGCAGGCCGTTGCCGCACAGAAACACATGCCGGCATTCGTCCCGGCCATCGGCGCGGGAATAATAGAAGTCGCCAAATTCCTCCGAATAGGGCATATCGCCTTCGTGCCAGGACAGCTGTTTGGGCTGCAGGCTTGCGTCGTCATCGGTGTCAGGAGGATCGATCATGGGTGTTGCCGATAACGGCGTGGTGAGCGGCGGTCAAGCTGTTCCCGATCTCCTGGTCGCCGGCGCCGGTGTTGCGGGCCTGTGGCTTACCGTGAAAGCGGCTCGCGCCGGCCTGTCGGTCATGCTGGTCGATCCCGGCCCTCCCGGTTGCGGCGCCAGCGGCGGGTTTCTGGGCGCGTTGATGCCGCATAGCCCCGAACGCTGGAACGGCAAGAAGGACTTCCAGTTCCGCGCCCTGGTCGATCTCGAAGATGAAGTGGCGCGGCTGGAATCGGAAACCGGAACCAGGTGCGGTTACCGACGCGTTGGCCGCATTCTGCCCTTGACCTCAGAGCGCGGGCGAAGCGCTGCCATCGATCAGATTGCCGAGGCCCGCACCAATTGGGGCGCGGGCTTCAGCCAGGAAGTCAGCCACGCGCCCGTCAGGTCCGGATGGCCGGACATGCTGCGCGCTCCGCACGGCGTGGTTCATGAAACGCTTTCGGCCAGACTGTCGCCGCCGGGTTTGCTCGGGGCGCTCCTGGCAAGCCTTGCGGTGATGCCCAATGTTGATCTGCGTGTCGGCGCTGCGGTGATGGATGTCACGCCGGAGGAGCACAAGGCCCGACTGTCCGACGGATCGGTGGTCACCTACGGGCACATCGCGCTCGCCAGCGGTGTTGGTGCATTTCCATTGATCGCGCGTGCGGCAGGTCTTCCCGCCGGGGCTCTGGGCGGCGGAGTGAAAGGGCAGGCGGCGCTGCTCGATGCCAAGGCATCCCCCGATTTGCCGCTGGTCTACCATGACGGGGTCTATGTGCTTGTCCACGACAATGGTCATGTCGCGGTGGGTTCGACCAGCGAACGGGATTATGACGACCCGGTCAGCACCGATACTCAACTCGACGAAATTGTCACAAGGGCGCGCAAGCTCTGCCCGGTCCTCAAGCACGCGCCGGTAATACGGCGCTGGGCCGGTGTCCGGCCCCGCGCAGTTGGTCGCGATCCGATGTTGGGCCCGGTTCCCGGCGCGACCGGTGTGCTGGCCATGGCCGGGGGCTTCAAGATCAGCTTCGGCATAGCTCATCGCATGGCCGATTGCGTTGTTGCAGAAGTGACCGGGACAAAGGGTCCCGAGATGCCCCACAGCTTTTCGGTCGAATACCATACCGCCAAGGCTGCCGGTAAAACTGTGACCGGCTGAAATCGCTGCAACAGCTTGCGGTTTTTCTTCAAAGTCGAGGTCTCGACATTTGAGGCGGTGCTGGTACCGTTCGCCGCAAACCTAAATGGACGGATTCATGAGCAAGACACCCTATCCCCGTGACATGACCGGCTATGGCCGCACACCGCCGGACCCGCAATGGCCGGGCGGCGCGCATTGCGCGGTCCAGTTTGTCGTCAACTATGAGGAAGGTGGCGAAAGCTGCATTCTCGACGGCGACCCGGCGTCGGAAAACCTGCTGTCGGAAATCGTTGGCGCACAACCATGGCCGGGGCAGCGCAACACCAATATGGAATCGCTTTACGAGTACGGCTCCCGCGCGGGCTTCTGGCGGCTCTGGCGCATGTTCACCGAGCGCAACATGCCGGTTACGGTGTATGGCGTTGCTCTCGCCATGCAGCGCAATCCGGAGGCTGTCGCTGCGATGAAGGAAGCCGGCTGGGAGATTGCCAGCCACGGGCTGAGATGGCTCGAATACAAGGATTTCACCGAAGCCGAAGAACGCCGGCACATTGCCGAATGTGTCCGCATCCACACCGATGTGACCGGGTCCCGGCCGCTGGGCATCTATCAGGGCAAGCCTTCGGTCAACACCTTGCAGCTCGTCATGGAGGAGGGCGGTTTCGTTTATTCAGCCGATTCCTACGCCGATGACCTGCCCTACTGGGTCGGCGGACCGAAGGGCCCGCATCTGGTCGTGCCCTATACGCTCGATGCCAACGACATGCGCTTCGCCACCCCGCAGGGCTTCAATTCCGGCGACCAGTTTTTCACCTATCTCAAGGACACATTCGATGTGCTGATGGCCGAAGGTGCTGCCGGCAGTCCGAAAATGATGTCGATCGGGCTGCATTGCCGCCTGGTCGGCCGGCCCGGGCGCGCCGCGGCACTGGCGCGGTTCCTCGATTATGTCGCGTCTCATGACAAGGCCTGGATCACCCGCCGCATTGATATCGCCAATCACTGGCATGCCCATCACCATCCGGAGACACAGCGATGAATGCCCGCACTGACTTTGTCGACCGGTTCGGCGGTGTCTTCGAGCACTCGCCCTGGATTGCCGAGCGGGCGTTCGATCATGGCCGCATTGCTGAACCGCTGCAGGCAAACGCAGTTCATCAGGCGCTATGCGCCGAGTTTCGTGCCGCCAGTCATGCCGAGCGGATGGACGTGTTGCGCGCCCATCCCGATCTGGCCGGAAAGCTGGCGATCTCTGGTGATCTCACGCTGGAATCGAAATCCGAGCAGGCCGGCGCCGGCCTTGACCGGCTGAGTGCGGCCGAGCATGCCCGCTTCACCGAGCTCAACACCCGCTACATGAGCGGTTTCGGGTTTCCCTTCATCATTGCCGTCAAGGGGCACGACAAGGACAGCATTCTGTCAGCCTTCGAGACCCGGATCGGCAATGATCAGGCAACCGAGTTCGAAACCGCCTGCGCGCAGGTCGAAAAGATCGCCGGGTTTCGCATAACCTCTCTTCTGGCGGAAATGTGAGCGTCCATGCAAAAGCTTGACCTCGAACCTCTGACCGCGGAAGCCTTCGCGCCGTTCGGCACGGTGATGGATATCGACGCTGCCGAAAAGCGGATGATCAATGGCGGCACCACCGAGCGGTTTCATGCGCTGGCCATGGCCGATACCGAAGCCGAAGGCGGGCGTACGATCCTGTCGCTGTTTCGCGGCCAGCCGCGCGCGTTTCCCTATCCGGTCGACATGATGGAGCGCCATCCGCTGGGCAGCCAGGCTTTCTTTCCGCTCACACGCCGGCCCTGGATCGCGGTCGTCGCCCTCGATGCCGATGGCAAACCGGGGCAGCCGCGCGCATTCCTGGTTCCGGGCCATGTTGGCGTGCAGTACGCCGCCAATGTCTGGCATCACCCGCTGATCGCGGTGGGGCAACCAGCCGATTTTCTGGTGATGGATCGGGCAGGCGGCGGCTCCAATCTCGAAGAAGCCGGCTACGATGCGCCCTATTTGATCGCCACAGAACCGAATTGACCAAGGAGACGCCGATGTCCGCCATGCCGCTTCCAACCGGACGCCTGACCACCCATGTGCTAGACACGGCCCGCGGCTGCCCCGCCGCCGGAATGGTGGTCGAGTTGATGCGGGTCGAAGGACTTGAACATCATCTGCTCAAGACCGTCCAAACCAATGATGATGGCCGCGTCGATGCGCCGCTTCTGACCGGTGTTGACCTTGCCAAGGGGGTTTATGAACTGCGGTTTCACGCCGGAGACTATCTGCGCTCGACCGGCACGACGCTGCCAGATCCGGCGTTTCTGGACGTGATCCCGATCCGCTTCGGCATTGCCGACACCAGCGCGCATTACCATGTGCCGCTGCTGATCTCCGCCTACAGCTATTCAACCTATCGCGGCAGCTGACAGGCGCGCCCCGGCCCGCGTGTCGCCCGGAGGCGGAGGTTTTTGGAAAAGTGCTACCGAAAAACCGGCGGGCCGGAAAAAGCGAAAGCCGCGTGGCAGTACATCCGTGCTCACGCGACTTATAAGCAACCCTCGTAAGGACTGCTGCTGACAAACAGCTTGCATGAAGAGAGTTAACCAAAAGTTAAGACGAAATTATGACAGCGCCGAATTTCATGCCTGCCGCACAAAAAATGCAGCGGATTTGCGGTTCCGACATGCAAGAACAAGGAACTGACGCGCGGCATCTCAAGGCGTTTGAATGCGACGCGCGTCAGATATCTATTCTGGACGAACAGCCTCTCCCGCGACATAGACCTGGCTGACGGACCGGTCATCCCCCAGCGTTTGCAGGACGAACAGTTCCTCTTCCAGGGTCTGCACGGTCTCCATGCGGATCCGCATCGCCGGTGTGGCGCTCGTGTCGAGCGCGATGATGTCGGCGTCGGTTCCAGGCTCCAGCGTTCCGATACGGTCCACAAGCCCCAGAGCTTCGGCATTGCCGCGTGTGGCCTGCCAGAAATTCTCGATCGGCGGCAGCCGGTGATTGCGCAATTGCTGGATCTTGTAGGCTTCATCCAGGGTCCGCAGCATCGAATAGCTCGATCCGCCGCCGATATCGGTGGCGATCGCAGTGCGCACGCCGTGCTCTTTGATGCGCTTGAGATCAAACAGCCCGGAGCCGAGAAACAGGTTGGAAGTGGGGCAATGCACCGCGACAGACCCGGCATCCGCAATGGCGTCCATCTCCCGGTCCGACAGGTGGATGGCGTGGCCCAGCAACATCTTGCGGGTCAACAGGCCGTAACGCGCATAGACATCGGTGTAGTCCTTTGCCTCCGGATAGAGTTCCAGCGTGTAGGCGATCTCGGCGTTGTTTTCAGACAGGTGGGTTTGTATCAGCAGGTCCGGATGCTCGCGCACCAGCGTTCCGGCGGCTTCCAGTTGCGCCGGGCTCGATGTGATGGCGAAGCGCGGCGTGATCGCCACATGATTGCGGCCCTTGCCATGCCAGGCCTCGATCACCGCCCTGGTGTCGTCATAGCTCGATTGAGCGGTGTCGGTCAGCGCGTCCGGCGCGTTCCGGTCCATCATCACCTTGCCGCCGACCATCAACAGGTTGCGCCGCGCGGCCTCGGCGAAATAGGCGTCGGCTGAGCACTTGTGCACCGAGCAGTAGGCGGCAGCGGTGGTGGTGCCCTGACGCAGCAATTCGTCAAAAAAAAGCCTGGCGAAGCGGGCTGCATGATCCGCATCGGCGAATTTCTGCTCCTCGACGAAGGTGTAGGTGTTGAGCCATTCCAGCAGGTTTGCCGCATAGCTCGCCGTGACCTGCATTTGCGGGAAATGAATATGAGGATCGATGAAACCGGCCATCAGAATGAGCGGCCGGTGATCGATCACCTCGATACCCGACGGCGATCGGAGCCTGATCTCGTCATAGGTGCCGCAAGCCGCAATCCGTCCGTTTTCGACGAGTAACGCGCCGTCCTCCACGAACACGTAGCTGCCATGATCGTCACGCGCCTGCGGCCGCGATTTGAAACTGAGCACCCGTCCGCGCAGAAGTTTCACGCTCATTGACCGCTGTCGCCCGCGATTGTGGATTCGTACCAGGCGACGATCAAAGCCCGTTCTTCCGGTTCGACGAAGGTGATATTGCCCGGCGGCATGGCGTGGCTGCGCCCCGCCTGAATGTAGATTTCCCGCGCATGGCGGGCGATGTCGGCATCGGTTTCAAGCCTCACATCCTTGGGCGCACGGGCGATCCCGTCCCAGAACGGCTCTGCCGCATGGCACATCGAGCAGCGGCCCATAATCGTTTCACTGACAGCCTCGAAATGGGCATTGGCGACAAATCGCTCATGCACCGGCGCCAGTGAGGCTTCTTCGATCACTTCGTCGGTACGCGGCAGGCTCGACAGCCAGATGATGGCGATGAACAGGGCGACGGTCGCGGCCCAGGTCCAGTGCGGTTTGCCCTTGCGCGCATGCACGGTGTTGAACCAGTGCCGGATGGTCACGCCCATCAGGAACACAAGTGCTGCGATCAGCCAGTTCCACTGGGTGGCGAACGCCAGCGGATAGTGGTTGGACAGCATCAGGAAGATCACCGGCAGGGTGAGGTAGTTGTTGTGCAGCGAGCGTTGCTTGGCGATGCGGCCATATTTCGGATCGGGCGTGCGGCCCGCCTTCAGGTCGGCCACCACGATCTTCTGGTTGGGGATGATGATCATCGCCACATTGGCGGTCATGATGGTGGCGGTGAATGCACCCAGGTGCAACAACGCGGCCCGGCCGGTAAACACCTGGGTATACCCCCAGGCCATCGCCACCAGCACGCCGAACAATACCACCATCAGCCCGGCCGTGCTCTGGCCTATCGGTGATTTGCACAGCAGATCATAGATGATCCATCCAAGCACGATCGAAATGAGCGAAATGGCGATTGCCACCGGCGCGGTGACATCAAGCACGCTGGCGTCGATCAGATAAAGCTCGGCCCCGGCATAATAGACCACGCCCAGCATGGCGACGCCCGAGAGCCATGTCGCATAGCTCTCCCATTTGAACCAGGTCAGGTGTTCGGGCAGGTTCGGCGGCGCCACCAGGTATTTCTGGATGTGATAAAACCCGCCACCATGGACCTGCCACTCTTCGCCATAGGCGCCTTCGGGCAGGCCGGGACGCTGCACCAGGCCAAGATCGAGCGCGATGAAATAAAACGACGATCCGATCCATGCGATGGCCGTGATCACATGCAGCCAGCGTGTGGCCAGGCTGAGCCATTCCCAAAGGAGAGCATAATCATACATGAGGGCCCCTCGCACATTTGTGTCGGTTGGTTTTTGCAGCGCACATGATGCGCAATGCGGTGTGGAATGGAAAGCCCGGCCCGGCCTTTTGGTGGAAAAATAAGTTTATGGATTTCCCTGATAATCGAGCTGATTGCCTGTTGAAATTAAGAGGGTTGGTTGGACGTTATCCACAACCGTTGTCACACAGCTGTTTTCGTTTGCACGGTAAATCTGCCGGGGTTACGTTTCCCTTTCGGGTTACGTTCGTTTTCACGCGTTTCCCAGCACGGGAGGAAGTTCAAATGAAAAAATTCATCGCCGCCGGCGTTGTCGCCGCACTCATGTCGGGCGTCGCGCCAGCCAGCGCCGCCACTCAGGTTGATTTCTGGCATGCAATGACCGGACGCCTTGGAGAGTTGCTTGATGAGCAGGTCGCCAAGTTCAATGCGTCCCAGACAGACTACGTCGTGGTTGCCACCAACAAGGGCAATTACTCGGAAACGCTGAATGCCGGCATTGCCGCGTTCCGGGCTGGTGAACAGCCGGACATTCTTCAGGTTTTCGAAGTCGGCACCGCCACCATGATGGCCGCCAAGGGCGCCATCAAGCCGGTCTATGAAGTGATGGCAGAATCCGGGTTGCCGTTTGACCAGTCGGTCTATCTTGCCGCTGTTGCAGGATATTACACCACCACCGACGGTCAGATGCTGTCACTGCCATACAATTCCTCGACACCGGTCCTCTACGTCAACAAGGACGCGCTGAAGGCCGCCGGTCTTGATCCGGAAATGGATCTGTCGACCTGGGACAAGGTCGGGACCGCTCTTGATGCGCTCAAGGAATCGGGCAACAAATGCCCGCTCACGACCGCGTGGCAGAGCTGGGTTCATCTCGAGAACCTCTCCGCCTACCACAATGTTCCTTTTGCTTCGAAAGAGAACGGGTTCGCAGGCGTTGATACCGAGCTGAGCTTGAATGGCGACGTTCAGGTCAAGCATATCGAGGCCATGGGCCAGTGGGCCAAGGATGGCAAGTTCATCTATTCGGGCCGTCGCAACGAAGGCGGTGCACCATTCCGCGCTGGCGAATGTGCGCTGTACACCGAATCCTCGGCCGGTTACGCAGGTGTGAAGAAGGAAGCAACTTTCGACTTCGCCATCCGCCCGCTGCCTTATTGGAGCGAAGTGGAAGGTGCGCCGCAGAACACCATTATTGGTGGCGCATCCCTGTGGGCCATGCAGGGCCAGACACCGGAAGAATACAACGGCGTGGCCGCGTTCTTCAACTTCCTTTCAAGCTCCGATATCCAGGCCAAATGGCACCAGGACACCGGATACCTGCCGATCACCATGGAAGCTTACGAAGCAACCAAGGCTTCCGGGTATTATGACGAAAACCCCGGCACCGACATTGCCATCATCCAGATGACCGGCAAGGCTCCGACCGCCAATTCCAAGGGGTTGCGTCTGGGTAATTTCGACCAGATCCGCGGCATCATCGATGAAGAACTCGAAGGTGTGTGGAACGGGTCCAAGTCCGCAAAGGATGCGCTGGATTCGGCCAACGACCGTGGCAACGAACTGCTCCGCCGTTTCGAGCAGGCCAACCGCTAACACAATTGATCCGGCGGGGCCTCAATGGCTCCGCCGGGCTTCTCTTTAGCGCCGGTGATCCATGGAAAAACGCGTCGTATTTGACAACCGTTGGCTGCCCTATCTGCTGGTCGCCCCGCAGTTGCTTGTCACCTTCGTGTTTTTCTTCTGGCCGGCAGGGCAGGCGGTTTACCAGTCCGCCTTCATTCCGGACCCGTTCGGACTCAAGACCCAGTTCGTAGGTCTTGGAAACTTCGAATATCTCTTCAGCAACCGGTATTACCGGGAATCCTTTTTCACCACCGCAATCTTCTCCGTGCTGGTCACCGTCTCGGCGATGTCGTTCGCACTGTGGCTGGCTGTGCTGGCTGATCGCGTCATCAAGGGATCAAGCGCTTACCGTACGCTGCTGATCTGGCCCTATGCCGTGGCTCCCGCGATTGCCGGGGTGCTGTGGCTGTTCATGTTCAATCCGTTCACCGGCATCATCGCCTGGATGCTGTCCGAGCTCGGCTATGCCTGGAACCACAATCTCGATGGCGGTCAGGCCATGGCGCTGGTGGTGGCGGCCTCGGCCTGGAAGCAGATCAGTTACAATTTCCTGTTCTTCATCGCCGGTCTGCAGGCAATTCCGAAAAGCGTCCTCGAGGCCGCCGCGATCGACGGCGCCAGCTTCTGGCGCAGATTCTGGACCATCGTCTTTCCGCTGCTGTCTCCGACCACGTTTTTCCTGCTTGTGGTCAACATCATCTATGCATTCTTTGACACCTTTGGCGTGATCCACACCATCACCCAGGGCGGACCGCAGCAATCCACAACCATTCTTGTCTACAAGGTTTTCGCCGATGGTTTTGTTGGTCAGGACTTGGGCTCATCGGCAGCCCAGTCGGTGGTGCTTCTGGCGCTTGTCGGCGTGCTGACCGTGGTTCAGTTCCGATTCATTGAACGACGGGTGCATTACTGATGAGCGGCATGGTCGAAAAACGTGGGCTTGGCACCTGGCTCACCCATGCCGGACTGATCTTCGGTATCGCGGTGATCTGTTTCCCGATCTGGATCGCCTTCGTTGCCTCGACGGTGACCCAGGACGAACTGATCCGGCCACCGATGCCGCTGCTGCCGGGGCCGCATTTCTTCGACAACTATCTTGAGGCGCTGCTGACCGGTGGCGTGGCGCCGGTGTGGCAGATGCTGGTCAACTCGCTGGTCATGGCGCTTGGCATCACCATCGGCAAGATCATCATCTCGCTGCTTTCGGCCTACGCCATCGTCTATTTCAAGTTCCGGTTCCGGATGCTGTTCTTCTGGCTGATCTTCATGACGCTGATGCTGCCGGTCGAGGTGCGCATCGTGCCGACCTATGAGGTCGTGGCCAGTCTCGGGCTGCTCAACAGCTACACCGGTCTGATCCTGCCGCTGATCGCCTCGGCAACGGCCACGTTCCTGTTCAGACAATTGTTCATGACCATCCCCGATGAACTGACCGAAGCCGCGCGCGTGGATGGTGCCGGCCCTGTCCGCTTCTTCATCGATATCCTGCTGCCGATGTCACGCACCAACATCGCGGCCCTCTTCGTCATTTTGTTCATCTATGGCTGGAACCAGTATCTCTGGCCATTGCTGATCACCACCGATCCTTCCATGAACACCGTGATCATGGGCATCAAGCAGATGTTGCCGACCGGCGACCAGACCGTGGAATGGCCGGTGATCATGGCGACAGCCATGCTGGCCATGCTGCCACCGGTGCTGGTGGTGGTCGGCATGCAAAGGCTCTTCGTCAAGGGCTTGGTCGAAAGCGAGAAATGAATTCCCATGGCTGAAATCAAACTTGAAGCGATCAGGAAAAGTTACGGCCGCACCGAAGTCATTCACGGCATCGACGCGGAAATTGCCGATGGCGAGTTCATTGTCATCGTCGGACCGTCCGGCTGCGGCAAGTCAACGCTGCTGCGCATGGTCGCGGGCCTCGAAACCATCACTTCTGGTGATGTCCACATTGGCGACCGCGTGGTCAACACGCTTGAGCCGCGCGAACGCGATATCGCCATGGTGTTCCAGAACTACGCGCTCTATCCGCACATGAGCGTCTACGACAACATGGCCTATGGCCTCAAGATCGCCAATGTCCCCAAGCCCGAGATCCTGTCGCGGGTCACGGAAGCGGCTCGGATGCTTGAGCTGGAACCTTATCTCGATCGCAAGCCGCGGCAACTCTCCGGCGGTCAGCGCCAGCGTGTCGCCATGGGGCGCGCGATCGTGCGCAAACCGGCGGTGTTCCTGTTTGACGAACCTCTTTCCAACCTCGACGCCAAGCTTCGGGTGCAGATGCGACTCGAGATCAAGGCGCTGCAGCGCAAACTTGGCGTCACGGCGCTGTATGTGACCCATGATCAGGTCGAGGCGATGACGCTGGCCGACAGGATGATCGTGATGAACGCCGGCATTGCCGAACAGATCGGGGCGCCGCTTGAAGTCTACGCAAATCCGGCGACATTGTTTGTCGCGGGCTTCATCGGTTCGCCGCCGATGAATGTTCTCAGCCACGAGATCCGTTCAGGCAAAGCAGCACTGGCGCCCGGAGCCGTCATCGGCGTAAGGCCGGAACATATCGAACTCGTTGCCGCGGGCGCAGGCCTGATCGATTTCGATATCGCGTTCTGTGAGCCGCTGGGCGCGGAAACCCTCGTGCATGGCGTGACCGCGGCAGGCGACAAGATGGTTGCGCGCATTGATGGCGAGATGCGACCGCCGGCTGAGGGCACCCGCATCGGACTGGCGATTGATCCGGCGCGTATTCTCGCCTTCGACGCTTCGGGCCGTCGCACCGGGAGCTGATCGCTGCATTCGGGCCTGTGCCCGGATGCGGGTGTCAGATCTTCCCTTGCCTCAGTCCAGATGGGCCGCTGCAGGCGCCGCGGTGGCCGCCGAGGCCCTCGGCTTGCGCAGCATCAGCGCCAACGGAATCGCGAACAGCGTCACCAGCATCATCAGCTTGAAATCATTGTTGTACGAAATCATCAGTGATTGCTGGTTGACCAGTCCGTCAACCACTTCCAGCATCGCCGGATCGGTCGCCGATCCGGGCAGCAGGCCCTTCAAGACTGGATTGAACGGGTTGATGAAGGCGCCAAGTTCCTGATGATTGATCTGCACAGAGCGGGACAGGAGCAATGTCACCACCGAAATGCCGATTGACGAACCGATATTGCGGACCAGGCTGAACAGGCTGGCGGCGTCGGTGCGGAACCGGACATCGAGCGTCGCAAACGCCACGGTCGAAAGCGGCACGAAGACCAGACCGAGGCCAAGGCCCTGGATGACACCGGTCCAGATGACCGGTGCGCTGTCCATCTGCGGCGAGAAGCCGGTCATCATGTAAAGCGACAGTGCTGTCAGCAGCAACCCGGTCATCACCAGGTATCGTGGATCCACCAGGCGCACCAGTCGACCGACCAGTATCATCGACACCATGGTGCCCATGCCGCGCGGCGCCATCACCAGTCCGGTCGTGATCGTCGAGTAGCCGAACACATGCGACAACATCGGCGGCAACAAGGCCAGGCTCGCCAGCAGGATGATGCCGACCACAAAGATCAGCACCAGACCGGTCACGAAATTGCGGTCAGCAAAGATTTTCGGATCGACGAAGGGATCTTCGGCTGTCGCCAGATGGACGGTGAAAATCCAGATGCCGGTAATGCACAGGCCAAGCTCGATCCAGATTTCCCATGCCGAAAACCAGTCGACCTCACCACCACGGTCGAGCATCAGCTGCAGCGCGCCGACGCCGAGCGACAGCATGGCAAATCCGAAGAAGTCAAAACGGCGCAACCGTCGCGCCACCTCGGGCAGATAGGCCGCACAGCCCAAGAAGGCAATGATGCCCACCGGCAGATTGATGAAGAACACCCAGCGCCAGTTCAGTGTTTCGGTCAGCCATCCGCCAAGCGTCGGGCCGATGATCGGTCCGACCATGATGCCGGCGCCCCAGATCGCCATGGCTGATCCGTGGCGTTCCTTTGGATTGATGTCGAGTAGGAAAGTCTGGGACAAGGGAACGATCGCCGCGCCAAAAACGCCCTGAAGCAGCCGGAACAGAACCATGACCTCCAGGCTCGGTGCCATTCCGCAAGCCATGGATGTGGCGGTGAAGCCGACAATGGTCGTCAGGAACAGCTGGCGCCGGCCGAACCGGTCCGCCAGCCAGCCGGTGACCGGCGTCATGATGGCGGCTGCCACGATGTAGGATGTCAGCACCCAGGTTATCGTGTCCTGTGAGGCATCCAGATCGCCGGTCATCGATGGCAGGGCGACATTGGCGATGGTTGTGTCCAGCACCTGCATGATGGTCGCGAGCATGATCGAAATCGTGATCAGGCCCCGGTGCGGCACATTGTACCCGGGTTCGTCGGTCGTGCTCATGGGCTTCGCTTTCCCGGCGGCGGGTTATTCCGCAGCCTTGGCGCTGCTGAAAAAATCCCCAAAGCTGCGGCTTGCCTCGGTGTCCACGGTTACCGTGGCGCTGAGGCCCGAACGGGCCAGGATATTGGCCTCGGGATCGTCGAGTTTGAGCCGAACCGGAATCCGCTGGGTCACCTTGACCCAGTTGCCGGTGGCGTTCTGGGCCGGCAGCAGCGAGAATTCCGCGCCTGTGCCGGCTCCGATCGATTCGACTTTCGCCCTGAATGTGCGGTCCGGATAGACATCAAACACGATCTCGGCTGTCTGGTCGGGTTTCATGTGGGCCAGTTGCGGTTCCTTGAAATTGGCGTCGATCCAGGGGTCGGAGGTCTCGACCAGGGTGAACAGCGAGGCGCCCGGCGTCACATATTCACCCGCGCGGAAGGAGGCTGCCTGATAGACCAGACCGTCAGCGGGTGCGCGCACTGTGGCGGCGGCAAGGTTGTAGGCGGCCTTGTCGCGGGCGGCGAGTGCTGCCGCGACCATCGGATGAGTATCGATATCGCCCTCAAGACTGTTGGCAAGTGCGGCCTTGGCTGTGGAAACCGACTGGCTGGCAGCGATCAGGTCCTGCTGCGCTTTTTGCGCTGTGTGGCGCGCATCATCGAGCGACGAGGTTGTCGCAACGCCCTTGGCGTTGAGTGCTTTCTGCCGCTCGAGATTGTCCTGGTAGAACTTTGCGTCGTCGGAGGCGATCCGTTCCTGGGTGACGGCCTGTTTGTACGCAGCACGCAATTGAATGACGTTGAGACGGGCGCTTTCCACCGCCGCATTGGCCTCATTGAGCGCGATCTGAAGCGGCTGCGGATCGACCTGAAACAGCACCTCGCCCTTTTTAACCGGCATGTTCTCGGACACGTTGACGCTGACCACGCGGCCGGCGATTTCGCTGGCGATGGTGATCCGCGACAGCCGCAGATTGGCATTTTCGGTTTCCTCGAACCGGCCGCCGGTGATCCAGACATAGGCGCCGGCGCCGACCAGCAGAGCTGGCACGAGCACCATCAGCACGGTGCGGCGCACTTTCGAGGGCTTCTTTTCGTGACCGGTTTCCAGTGCGCCGGGGAGGGTGGCCGGGCTCGGGCGACTGGATGCGGATAGGTCCGGCTTGGCTGCGGCTGGTTTTGCTTGAGTGGTCATTTTTGCGCCTGATGTGTGGGGGCTGGGCATAGTATCGGCGGTTCGTCGGACGACAGGTTTTCAGCCACTTTGGCAAGGGCCGAAACCAGAGCCTGCTTCTCGGCCTCGGTCATACCGGCCATCGCCTCGGTGTAGATGTCGCCGGCCACTGCCTTGATGGCTGAGTAGGCGGCCAGACTTTTATCGGTAGGGATCACCCGCTTCACCCGGCGGTCGGTCTCGTGCGGTTGCCGTTCAACCCATCCGGCCTGTTCCATGCGATCGATCAGTCGCGAGACGCTGATCGGCTCGATTTCCATCAGTTCAGCCAAGCGAGCCTGGGTCGCATTTTCCTCGCGAACGACTTTCACCAGAAGCCGCCACTGGGCCGAGGACAGGCCGTGTTCACCGCTGCGCTTTTCAAAGTTCCTGCGCAGCAACCGGCCGACATCGTGCACCAGAAAGCCGAATTGATCGATATTTGCCATTTTCATAAGCGGCATATATTATAAGCATGCTTATGAAACAAGATGCGATGCGGAATTCCGCTAGGTTCATCATCAAATTCCCGTGTTGGGGTGAACCGCGGCGACAGTACGCAATGTCGCAGCCGAAGCAGACGCTGGCGCTGCAAATCCGTTGATCGCGGACAGCAAATGTGACAACGGTTTTTCGTCAAACCGCCCGCGCTGTGAGCCCCCAATGGACAATCCGGACTTCATCATTATCGGCGCCGGCTCGTCCGGCTGCGTCATCGCCGAGCGGCTTTCGGCCTCGGGTCGCCACAAGGTTCTGCTGCTTGAGGCCGGCGGTGATGACCGGCGCTTGTTCGTGCAGATGCCACTTGGTTACGGCAAGACGTTTTTCGATCCGCGGGTGAACTGGATGTACCGCGCCGAACCCGATCCGGGGCTTGCGGGAAATGTCGACCACTGGCCGCGCGGCCGGGTGCTGGGCGGTTCGTCCTCGATCAACGCCATGGTCTGGGTTCGCGGCGCACGGGCCGATTTCGATGATTGGCGCGATGCCGGCAATCCCGGCTGGGGCGCCGACGAGATGTTTTCCGCATTCCGCGATGTCGAATGCGCGGTGATCGGCGATGACGCTTTGCGAGGCCGCAAGGGCCCGCTCAACCTGTTTGTTCCGGCAAGGACCGTGCATCCGCTGACACGCAAATGGTTCCGGTCCGCCCAAGCCATCGGCTTGCCGCTGAACCCCGATTTCAATGGCGAAAGCCAGGAGGGGATAGGCCTGTTCGAGTTCACCATCCACGGAGGAAGGCGGCTGTCCGCCGCGCGCGCGTTCCTGCGTCCTGCGATGAAGCGGCCCAACCTGCGGGTGATCACCGGCGCTCACGTCACCGGTCTGGTTTTCGAGGGCAAGCGAGTGACCGGCGTCACCTACCGCCGCCGCGGCAAGACGTTCACCGTGAGGGCAGGGCGCGAGGTGATCCTCAGCGGCGGATCGGTCAACTCGCCGCAACTGTTGCAAATCTCGGGCATCGGTCCTGCCGGTCATCTCAACAGTCTCGGCATCGATGTGCGCGTCGACAACGCCAATGTCGGACGCAATCTCGAGGATCATATCGGCATCAACTACACCTATCGGGCCAATTGCCCGACGATCAACCAGCAGCTTGGTTCCTGGTGGGGCAAGCTCAACGCCGGCCTGCATTATCTGCTTTTGCGCGATGGCCCCCTGTCGGTCAGCCTCAATCAGGCGGGCGGTTTCATCCGCACCTCCGAAAACCACACCCGGCCCAACATGCAACTCTATTTCCAGGCGTTCTCGACGGTCCTGCCGCGTCCCGGCGAACGCCCGATCCTGAGCCCCGACCCCTGGCCCGGCTTTTCCATCGGCTGGTCAAGCTGCCGTCCCAAGAGCCGTGGCGAAATCATGATCCGCTCGGCTGACCCATTGCAAGCGCCGCGGATTACGCCCAATGCACTGTCGCACGATGATGATGTCGCCGAGATGCTGGAGACAGGCAGGATCGTGCGCAGCATGGCCGCGGCCCGACCGCTTGCCGATTGCATCGAGGCTGAAGTCTTGCCCGGTCCGGATATCACCAGCGACGAAGCGTTGATTGATGATATCCGTCGCCGGTCGGGCACGGTTTATCATCCTGTCGCCACCTGCCGGATGGGACCGGATCCGGCGACGTCGGTGGTCGATGCGCGATTGCGGGTTCATGGGCTCGCGGGATTGAGGATCGCCGATTGCTCGATCTTCCCCAACATCATCACCGGCAACACCAATGCCGCAGCGATTGCCACCGGCTGGCGTGCAGCCCAAATGGTGCTTCAGGACGCCGGTTGAGGCTACAGCGACGCGCATCCAGTCGGATGCGCAAAGGTCGCTGCAACACTTTGAAATGATGCATATCGCGTTCAAACGAATAGGTTTGAACGCGACATGCTCTAAGTCGCTCTGCGCTCTGCCAGAACCGCGATGACATCAGCCGCAACCGTGGCCGCGATCACTTCGGGCCGCTTGTCGGCAATCTTGCGGCCGATCGGGCAGGTGAGCTTTTTGAGCCTCGCCTTGTCGCCGCCTTCGCGGACATATTGATGCTCGAAGGTGGCGCGCTTGGTGTCCGAGCCGATCATGCCGACCTGAGCCAGATCCTCGCGCGCCAGAGCCGCCGAGACAATCAGGAAATCCAGCGCGTGGTCATGGGTCAGCACGATCACCGCGCTGCCCGGCGAAATGCCCGAGACAAGGCTCTCGGGCAGGGCGGTGAGATGCCGGGTGGCGCCTTCAGGCGTGCGTTCCAGTTCATCCTGCCGGGTCTCGACCACATGCACCCTGACCGGCAACAACAGCAGGGCACTTGCCAGCGCCCGGCCGACATGGCCGCCGCCGAACAGCCAGACTTCGGGATCACCCGCGTCCTCGGCCTCGACTAGGGTTTCGACCTCGGAAAAGCGGGCGGACGGGATAATCTCGAACGACAGCGTCACATGCCCGCCGCAGCACTGGCCGATGGCCGGGCCCAAAGGCAACGCCAGTTCCGATGCGCGTGCACCGGCAAGAACCGCATGGGCCTGATCGATGGCTTCCAGCTCCAGCCTGCCGCCGCCGATGGTCCCGAATGCGCCGGCGGCTGAAACCAGCATCCAGGCATCGGTGTCGCGCGGCGTCGAACCCTTCGCCTTGACGACCCGGACAAGCACGATCCCGTTTGCCCCGGCTCCAAGGATGAAATCCCTGAAAGAAGCGAGCCGCGGCATTAGCCTGCGGCCTCTTCCTCTTGCATCGCCAGGGCCTTCAGCCGCTCCACCGCCATCAGCATCCGCTCCGGTGTTGCCGGCGCATCCAGCCGAGGCGAGATCCTGTAATCGGCGACAGAGGCCGCGGCCATGCCGAGTGCCTCCAGCACCGAGATCGGCAGCATGAACGGCGGCTCACCCACGGCTTTCGAGCGTCTTACCGTTGCCTCGCGGTTTTCCGACCAGTCGGCCAACTGGACATTGAATACGCGTGGCCGGTCCGAGGCCAGCGGGATCTTGTAGGTCGAGGGCGCATGGGTCCTGAGCCGGCCCTTGTCATCCCACCACAATTCCTCCGTGGTCAGCCAGCCCATACCCTGCACAAATGCGCCTTCGATCTGACCGATGTCGAGCGCCGGGTTGAGCGAGCGGCCGGTGTCGTGCAGCACGTCGACCCGGTCGACCTGGTATTCGCCGGTCAGCGTGTCGACCGACACTTCCGACACCGCTGCGCCATAGGCGAAATAGTAGAACGGCCGGCCCTTGCCGCTGGCACGGTCCCAGTGAATGTCAGGCGTCTTGTAGAAGCCCGCGGCGGAAAGCTGAATCCGCTCCTGATAGGCAAGCTTGATGAAGTCCCCGAACGGCAACAATTCGTTGCCCACCCGGACATGGTTGGGCTCGAACGCCACCTGGTCTTCGGGAATGTTGAATTTTTCAGCGGCAAACGACACCAGCCGTGTCTTGATCTGCTGCGCCGCATTGGCTGCCGCCATGCCGTTGAGGTCGGTGCCCGATGACGCTGCCGTGGCCGAGGTGTTGGGCACCTTGCCGGTTGTGGTGGCAGTGATGCGGATGGTGTCGAGATCGACCTGAAACTCCTCGGCCAGCACCTGCGCCACCTTGGTGTTGAGCCCCTGGCCCATCTCGGTGCCGCCATGATTGAGATGGATCGAGCCGTCCTGGTAGATGTGCACCAGCGCACCGGCCTGATTGTACCAGGTCGCGGTGAACGAGATGCCGAACTTGACCGGTGTCAAGGCAATGCCGCGGCGCACCACCGGGCTGGCCTCGTTGAAAGCGATGATTTCGGCGCGGCGCGCCTGATAATCCGACGAGGCTTCCAGATCGCTGACGATCCGCTCGATGATGTTGTCTTCCACTGTCTGGTGATAGGGCGTGACGTTACGGCCCGGCCCACCATAGAAATTGGCCTTGCGGATCTCCAGCGGATCGCGTCCCAGCGCATAGGCGACTTCCTCGATAACCCGTTCCCCGCCGAGCATCCCCTGCGGACCGCCAAATCCGCGGAAGGCGGTATTGGAAACCGTGTTGGTCATCATCGGTTTGGAGACCAGCCGGACGTCCTGGTAGAAATAGCAGTTGTCGGCATGAAACAGCGCCCGGTCGGTGACCGGTCCCGACAGGTCGGAAGAGAACCCGCAGCGCGCCGCGAAGGTCGCGTCGAGTGCATGAATGACGCCATTCTGGTCATAGCCGACGTCGTAATCGACGACGAAATCGTGCCGCTTGCCGGTGATGATCATGTCGTCGTCGCGGTCAGGCCTGATCTTGACTGCGCGGTTAAGTTTCTTGGCGGCGATCGCCGCGATTGCGGCAAACTGGTTGCTCTGCGTTTCCTTGCCGCCAAAACCACCGCCCATGCGCCTGACATGCACGGTGACAGCGTTGGAGACGGTGCCGAGCGCGTGCGCCACCATGTGCTGGACTTCGCTGGGATGTTGCGTCGAGGACCAGACGGTGACCTCGTCATCCTCACCCGGAATGGCCATGGCAATATGGCCCTCGAGATAGAAATGATCCTGCCCGCCGATGCGCATCTCGCCCGAGAGCCGCAAGGGGGCGGCGGCAAGGCCCGCGTCAATGTCGCCGCGTTCGAGCTTCAACGGATCGGTGACTTCTGGATAATCGGCGGCGAGCGCTGCCCGGACATCGGTGATGTGCGGCAGATCCTCATAAACGAAGACAGCCTTCTTGGCGGCGCGGCGGGCCTTTTCTCGGGTTTCGGCAACCACGGCAAAAACCGGCTGGCCGTGAAACAGTACCTCGCCCGTCGTCAGCACCGGTTCATCGTCGCGGCCTGTCGGGGAGATGTCGTTGCTGCCAGGCACATCGGCGCCGGTCAGCACAAGCACCACTCCTTCGCAGGCGCGGACCGCATCCAGATCAAGCGATATGATCTTCGCGTGCGCACGATCCGAAAGGCCGAGATAGCCATGCAGCGTGCCGGCGGGTTCGGCCATGTCGTCAATGTAATCGGCGCTGCCGGTCACATGCTTGTGGGCGGAATCATGCTGGCGCTTTACATGCGCGCCGCCGCTGATTTCTGTCTTGCTGCGTGCGGTCTGGTGAGCCATCGTCATGCCTCCACGGTCGCCGGATGGCGCTCGATGCGGACGGGGGCTCCGCAGGTTTCAAGGAAGAACCGGATCATAAGGTTCTGTGCCGACAGCATCCGGTAATCGGCGCTTGCACGCCAGTCCGACAGCGGCTGGTAGTCAGTGGCGAGCGCCGCGCGGGCCTGCTGGATCGTGTCCCAGGTCCAGGGTTGACCGATGAGCGCTGCTTCGGCCGCCGCCGCCCGTTTCGGGGTACCGGCCATGCCGCCAAAGGCAATCCGCGCCGAGTCCACCAGACCTTCGGAATCCAGTGTGGCGCGAAACGCCGCGCACAGCGCCGAAATGTCCTCGTCGCGGCGCTTGGAGATCTTGTAGACCGCGAAGAACACGGTCTCGCCGAGTGCGGGCACGAACACGCTCTCGACGAACTCGCCCTTTTGCCGGTCCTGCTTGCCATAGTCGATGAAGAAGGCTTCCAGCGGCACAGTGCGGCGGCTGTCGCCCTTGCGCAGCGTCACCGAGGCGTCAAGCGCGATCAGTGGCGGCGGGGTGTCGCCGATTGGCGAGCCATTGGCGATGTTTCCGCCAACCGTACCCATGTTGCGCACCTGCTCGCCACCGATCCGGTCCCAGAGCTCGGCCATCTGCGGAAAGGCCGAAACCAGTGCGCCGTGCGCCGCGGAGTAGGACACGCCTGCGCCAAGCGTGAGGCCGTCCTCGTCGAGCGCGATCTGCTTGAGGTCGGCGAGATGGCCGATATGGATCACCGGCGCAATCTCGCGCATGTGTTTTGTTACCCACAGCCCGACATCGGTTGACCCGGCAACAATGGTGGCTTGCGGATGGCTTTCATAAAGCGTTGCCAGATCGTCAGCATCGGCGGGCAGATAGGTGGCTCCCCGGTCACTTTCGATGGTTACCCGGGCCCCGTCGGCGAAGCCTGTCAGGGTTTCAATGGTTCTGCCATAGGCCGCGACCAGCCGGTCATTGTCCTCGGATGGAATGGTCTTGGAGGCGGCAATCGCTGCCTTGACGATCGGCTCGTAACCGGTGCAGCGGCACAGGTTTCCCTGCAGGGCCCGCTCGATGTCGACTTCCGAAGGTTCAGGATCGGAGAGCCACAAGCCATGCAGCGAGGCGACGATGCCGGGTGTGCAAAAGCCGCATTGGGAGCCGTGATAGTCCACCATCGCCTGCTGGACCGCGCTGAGCGCGCCATCGGGACGGTTGAGATATTCCACGCTCACCACATGGGTGGCGTCAAGCGAGCCGACAAAACGGATGCAGGCATTCACCGATTCATAAATGAGAATTCCATTGTCCATGCGGCCGACCAGCACGGTGCATGCGCCGCAATCGCCCTCGGCACAGCCTTCCTTGCTGCCGGTCAGGCGGCGGTCGAGCCTGAGCCAGTCGAGCAGGGTGAGGTCAGGTGCGAAGCCCGAGAGTTCGACCGTCTGATCGTTGAGCAGGAATCGGATGAATGTTCGGTGGGACTGAGCCATGTCGCCTCGTGATTTTGAACCAATTGGACAAAACCTATCCCAGCCCGTCTTTGGGCGAAAGACCGGAACAACGATTAGACAGTTTCAGGCAAAGCCGGTTAATCGCTTTTGTTTTCAAACTGGACCGGTCACTGCGCCGCGCATCCCATCAGATGCGTAGGGTTTGCCGCAGGGCTTTGAAATGATGCACGGACGGTGGCGTTCAAATGAATTCATTTGAATGTGAGATGCATCAGCTCCTTGCCTGGCTGCCGTCTGCTTGACGTGGCCCGGGCAGTCCCAGATACTGGCTTTCCAGATTGACCGTGGATTTCTTGCCGATGGAATCCCGGTTTGCCTCGAGCCAGCGGTCCGCCTCAAGACGGCCGCGGTCGCGCAAATCGGTGAGGAACGACCAGTTCACATCGAATTTCGACGAGACCGGCAGATCCCGCAAGGCATCGTCAGCTCTCACCGAATGCACCAGTATGTGCCTCATCCGATCTTTGTACTCGTCCTTGAGCCAGTTCCGTTCGATCAGGTGGGTCACAAAATTGATCGCCCGCAACTCGTCGATAAGAGACGAGTTGAACGAGATTTCATTGATCCTGTTCAAGATGTCGGGCGCCGTCTTCGGCACCTCGTCACGCTCCATCGGGTTGATGTGCACGATCATCACATCGCGGCTTTCGCAATTGTAGAAGAACGGGAACAGCGCCGGATTGCCGACATAGCCGCCATCCCAGTAATGCTCGCCGTCGATTTCGACCGCCTTGAACAGGAACGGCAGGCAAGCCGAGGCCATGACCACGTCGACATTGACTTCACGGGTTTCGAACACACGCACTCTGCCGCTGCGCACATTGGTCGCACTCAGAAACAGTTTGGTCTCGCAGCGCTCCTGCATCGCAGCGAAATCAACGCTTTCCGTGAGAAGATCGCGAAGCGGGTTGACATCGAACGGGTTGAACTCATAGGGCGAAAAAGTCCGCGTCATGGTATCGAAGGCGGCATAGGTGGCTGCCGTCAGCATTTCCATACCGGGGATTACCCCCTTTGGCACGACGCTGACGGGCGACCAGATCGAGCCGCCCCGGCTCGACTTGCGCCAGAAGTCTTCCAGCGCCGCCTGTCCGCCGATGCGTCCGCTTTCCATCAGGCCATAGGCCAGAACCACCGCGTTGACAGCACCCGCACTGGTGCCGGAAAGTCCTTCGAACTCGATGTCGGGTTCGTCGAGCAACCGGTCGATCACGCCCCAGGTGAAGGCGCCATGGGCGCCTCCGCCTTGCAGAGCCAGGTTGACCATGTGAACGTCGGGGGCGCTTTTCTTTGCTCGGGGCGCTTTTATCGCCGATATTCCTGTTTTCGCCGTTGTCATTGTGCGGTCCAGCCTCCGTCCATCGGCAGCGCGGCACCGGTGATCTGCGCCGCTGGATCGGAGGCAAGGTACATGGCCAGGGCCGCGATCTGTTCGACCTTGACGAATTGCTTGGTCGGTTGCGCCTTGAGGATCACCTCACTGATCACTTCTTTCTCGCTCATGTCGCGCGCCTTTGCCGTGTCGGCGATCTGGCCGCTGACAAGCGGTGTTTCGACATAGCCGGGGCAGATCGCATTGGCGGTGATCCCGAATTCGGCACCTTCCAGCGCAACGGTCTTCATGAGACCCAGGATGCCGTGCTTGGCCGCGACATAGGCGCTCTTGTAGGGTGAGGCGACCAGCGCATGCGCCGAGGCAATGGCGATGATTCTGCCGAATTTCTGCTTTTTCATGATCGGCATCGCAGCCCGGACCAGATGAAATGCCGAACTCAGGTTGATGGCGATGATCGCGTCCCATTTTTCCGGCGGGAAATCCTCGATCTTTTCGACATGCTGGATGCCTGCATTGGGAACGATCACGTCAACGCTGCCAAATCTGGCCTCCGCGGTCTTGACCAGATCGGTTATTTCATCGGGCTTGAGCATGTTGGCGCCATGAAAGATCACGTCGCCTGCGCCAAGCGAGGCCAGCCGAGCCCTGGTCTCCTCGATTTCGTCCGTCTTGCCCAGGCCATTGAGAACGACATTGTATCCGGCGCGCGCAAAGTTTTCGGCAATTCCTAGACCAATGCCGCTGGTCGAGCCGGTGACGATAATGGTTTTCATGGCAATATCCTTTCGTGAATGCTGCAATGCACAAATAGGTGCTCGCGCCCAATATTCCAATCAAATTAGAGTGAGAGGGGCGCAAAAAAACCTGCAAATGATTCAGTCTCCGGCTTGTCCCCCGCCAAGTTCGGGTTCATTGAAGGTTGTCTTCCAAAGCTTCACCCCAACTTTTTCCAGACGCGTCAAACCCATGTCCCAGTTGTCTCCTTCACTTGCCCGCGCCGCGGAACCAAAGGTGGTGCACACCGCGCTGGCCGGGGCTGTGGCGATGGCGGTTGCAATGGGGTTGGGGCGGTTTTTCTACACACCGGTGCTGCCGGCCATGATGGCGGATCTCGGGCTTGGACCGGCGGAAGCCGGGTGGATCGCTTCGGCCAACTATGTGGGCTATCTGCTCGGCGCGATTCTGGCGGCCTATGGCTGGGCGGAGGGCATTGAGCGCAAGGTTGCGCTCTGGGGCCTGATCGCCACAGCACTGCTTCTGCTTGCCATGGGCCTGTCCAGCAATGTGGTGCTGTTGGCCGCGATTCGCTTTGTCGCAGGCCTCGCCAGCGCATTTGTCATGATTTTCACCTCTGCGATTGTGCTTTCGCATGGACTGGCGGCAGGCAAGTCCTGGGTGCAATCCAGTCATTTTGGCGGGGTCGGAGCGGGGATTTTGGTATCGGCCATCATGTTTGGCGCTCTGGTTCTCGTCGATGGCGGCTGGCGCATGGCCTGGATCACGGCGGCGGCTCTGGCTTTTGCCGGTCTGGCGGTGACGGCCCGTTTTCTGCCAGCCGATGTGGTGCGGGCAGGCCCTGCGAAAAAGGAACCCCCGCTCGCCTGGACACCGGCGCTGACCGCCCTGACGCTGGCTTACGGGATTTTCGGCTTTGGCTACATCGTCACCGCAACGTTTCTGGTTGCCATTGTTCGCGATGGCGGCGGCTCCTCGCTGTTTGAAGCCGGTGTCTGGCTTGTCACGGGCATCGCGGCGGCGCCGTCGGTCGCCTACTGGTGGCCGGCCGTCAAGCGCATGGGCCTGATCAATGTGTTTGCGCTTGGCTGTCTGGTCGAGGCGCTTGGCGTGGCGGCCAGCGTGCTGGTGCCATTGCCCGCCGGTCCGATCATTGGCGGCGTGTTGCTGGGCAGCACATTCATCATGGTCACGGCTTTCGGTCTGCAGGCCGGCCGCCAGCTCGCCGTCGAAAGCCCGAGGCGGGCGCTGGCGCTGATGACGGCCGCTTTCGGCACGGGCCAGATCCTCGGTCCGGTGGTGGCCGGATATCTCGCCGACTGGTCGGGAACCTACACTTGGGCCAGCCTCGCAGCCGCCGCCGGATTGCTCGCCTCCGGCGCGATCGTGCTGGTGTTCTGCGGGCCCGGACGCGCGAAAACATAATCGGTTCGGGCGCAACAGGCACTTTGGCGCGTCGCATTGTCTGATCGTTCACACAGGTCATGGCCTATGCACAATGGCGTGAACCGCACGCGCGCCTGATTGCCGTCACAGTCGGGGTGTCCTAGGTAGTCGATCTACTCACGTCGAATCACGTCCCTCCATCAGGGAAAATTTCCAGGATCCGCGCCCCGTGTTTGAATCATTCTTTCCGAAACCGAAAGTTTTCTTCCCGTCTATGCTGCTTTGGGCAGGTCTGGGCATCTTCATCTGGTACACGGTGGGCGATTCCCTCGGCGCAGCACTTGGCTTCGATTTGCCAGCGCCCGAAAGCGGACCGATTGTCGGGCTGTATTATTTCTACACCCCGTCATTTCTCTGGTTCTATGCCTTTTACACCGTCTGGTCGCTGATCTTCGCGGTCTTCTGGTTCAATTTTTCACCGCACAAATGGCAGCTCTGGTCGATCCTTGGTTCGATCTTCATTCTCTTCAGCACCTATTTCGGCGTGCAGGTCTCGGTCGCTATCAACAATTGGCGCCGTCCGTTTTTCGACCAGTTTCAGCAGGCATTGACCGGAGACGGTTCGGTGAGTGCTGGCGATCTCTATGGTCTGCTTCTGATCTTCGCTCAAATCGCCTTTGTCTCGCTTGGCGTGTATGTCATTACCCGATTTTTCGTCAGCCATTACGTCTTCCGCTGGCGCACGGCGATGAATGATTTCTACATGGAACGCTGGACCCGGGTGCGCCACATCGAGGGTGCGTCACAGCGTGTGCAGGAAGACACCATGCGCTTCGCCTCGATCATGGAAGGCCTCGGCGTAGCCTTTGTCGATGCGATCATGACGCTGGTGGCGTTTCTGCCGGTTCTGTGGGGGTTGTCGCAATATGTGACGGAGCTGCCGCTGGTCGGCGAAATTCCACATGCGTTGTTCACCGCACTGCTGTTCTGGGCGGCCTTCGGAACCGGATTGCTGGCCATTGTCGGGGTCAAGCTGCCGGGGCTCGAGTTCAAGAATCAGCGCGTCGAGGCCGCCTACCGCAAGGAATTGGTCTATGGCGAAGACAATGCGGATCGAGCCCAGCCGGCCACCGTGGTCGAGCTGTTCAACAATGTCCGGAAGAATTATTTCCGGCTCTATTTCCACTACATGTATTTCAACATTGCGCGCAGCCTCTACTTCCAGGCTGACAATATCTACGTGAGCGTGCTTCTGGTGCCGACCATTGTTGCGGGCAAAATCACGCTTGGCATCTGGCAGCAGATTCTCACCGCTTTCGGTCAGGTTTCCAGCTCCTTCCAGTTTCTGGTCAGCTCCTGGACCACGATTGTCGAACTGATTTCGATCTACAAACGTCTGCATGCCTTTGAAGCCGTGTTCAAAGGTCAGGATCTGTCTGATATCGAGAAAAACTATCTCTCGAGCCAGGGCAATGGTTTTGTGCAACCGATTCCGAATCCTGCGCCTGGTGCAGGCGGGCCGGACTCGGTGCAGACAATTGAAGATCCGAAATAAGCAGGCTGTCCCAGCGGGCTGGGGAGATCTAACTCGCCGAGCCATTCCGGCCATTGAGCCGCAGTATCGCTTCCTGGTAGGTCACGCAGGCGACGTCGGGCCGTCCGCAGGTTTCTTGGGTGAAGCGTTCCAGCGCATTCCAATAGGCGCCGCCATTCATCTCGACGAAATGAAAGCCAAGCTGCAACGGACGCCTCTTGCCGGAATATTCGGCCTCGAAGGCGGCGCGGAACGCCTCAAGCGTGCGCTGCTCGAACTCTTTCGATTTCGACGGGGTTTCGTCGCCGCCCGAATGCCGTACGAACAGATTGTAATCCATCGCGATGAGACGGCGCTGCTTTGGCCCTTCCGGGATCAACGGCAAGGCGAAGCGGGCGGTTGGCTTGGTGAAGTCGGGAGTTGCGGGATCGCGCGACACGCCGCTGGCGTCATAGACAAATCCACGATCCGTCAACGCCGCATAGAGCCCGTCCCCAGTCGACAGATAGGGCGCCCGAAACCCTTGAATTCCGGATTTGGCAAAAGCGGCCCAGCCTGCCGGCGGCTCGGCGCCATTGTTGCCCCAGGCGTTCGCCAACGCAGTGTCGAACTGAGCGAACTCGCTCAGCCAGTCGGATTTGCTCCAGCTCTTGCCATCGAAATGACCGCAGCCGTGGCTGCCGATCTCGTGCCCGGTCTGATGCGCCGCCCAGATGTGGCCCAACCGTGTCAGCGCATCCGCCTTGTCAGGCGCGAAACCGACATTCGAGCGTCCGGCTGAATGTCCCGGCGCCTTGTAGCCGTGACTGTCAGCCTTGCTCATCAGAAAAGTGCAGGAGAGAAAATAGGTGAATCGCGCACCGGTACTGTCTGCCAGCTTGAGGCTTCGGTCCCACAATGCGTTGTCATGGGCGCCATCGAAGGAAATCAGCACAAGCTGCTCTGGCCGCTCACCGGCCATCGCTTCGGTGGTTCCCGGAACGGAGATCAAGGCATTCAGTCCAGACACGGCCAGAACCAGCGCGAGACAACGAAATGAAGACGTGCCACGCGACGGGGCAGGGCTATTGGCAAAAACGATCATGAACCTTGGCAATCCGATGCTACGCTAGACAGAAACCTGAGCCTCGAAGTCCTGGCGGGCAAATGCGGCGGGGATATGAAATGTCTATCCGGAGGCGCAGCGAACGCATTTCTCCGCCATCGGATCAATCTCCAGCCGCTTGTCGGCAATAACCTCGCCGCAGTCAACGCACCAGCCATAGTCACCGTCGCTCAGGCGTCGCTCGGCCATCTCGATGCGGACAAGATCACGCTTGCGGGCGCGTTCCTGCGCCTCCGCCATGGCCTGCTGCTGCATGGCGTCCATCCGCGACAAGCGGCCGACCGATTGCTGGTCGAGCGTCACCGGTGCGCGCGCCTGCTGGCTCAGCGCCGACATGCTTTCCAGATCCGCCTTCTTTTCAGTGAGCCGCCTGCGGGCGGCGGTCAAATCAGGGTCCATCATGGCATGATGAACCAGAGCGAGCCCGGATACAATTCCGCCTCGATACATTTGCAGTGACACAAATGCATGCCCGGACCGCTTCTCATCCGTAAGGGTCCGGGCTATGGTCGCCGCAACACGCGGACAGCGTCTGTCTGGCCGCCACAAGGGAGTTTCGGGATGATCTGGCTGATAATTGGACTGGTGGTGTTTCTGGGTGTTCATTCCGTCCGGATTGCTGCCCCCGGGTTTCGCCATGCGCAAATCGATGCGCGCGGACTGAACACCTGGAAAGGGATCTATTCGCTGCTCTCCATCGCCGGGTTCGTGATCCTCGTCTGGGGATACGGAATGGCGCGCCAGGATCCGGTGGTGTTCTGGATCGCGCCTTCCTGGATGAGCCACGTCGTCGCCCTGTTGATGATTCCGGTCATGATCCTGCTGGTCGCGGCGCAAGTGCCTGCCGGCCGGATCAAGGCCGCTGTCAAGCACCCGACGCTGCTTGCCGTGAAGATCTGGGCCCTCGCCCACCTTCTGGTCAACGGTGATCTGGCGTCGGTGATTCTGTTTGGCGGATTTCTGGCCTGGGCCGTCGTCGACCGGATCTCGGAGAAGAAAAGGCTGCGAGCCGGCCTCACGACCAATCCGGTGGCCGGGCCGGTCAAATGGGATATCATCGCCGTCGCGGGTGGATTGATCCTGTATGTGCTGTTCATCCTGTTCCTGCACAAATGGCTTATCGGGGTTCCGCCGATCATCGGAATTTAGAGGGTTCGGCGCGGCGTATATGCGCTTTCACCGCCGCACCCCCTTACAGAATCCGTAAAATCGGCTAGAAGGCCTCACACAACGCCGCTTGCGGCAAAAATTCGAGAGGACCGGCATCGTCCGGTGACGCCATGGCAGACGACAATTCTACATTCATCCGCGAGGTCAATGAGGACCTGCGTTCGGATTACATGAAGGCGCTGTGGAAGCGGTTCCGCTTTGTCCTCCTTGCTGCGGCGATCGGCATCGTTGCCGTTACTGCCGGATTGCGCGGCTGGCAGTACTGGAAGGAAACCACCGCAGCCAGATCCGGAGATGTGTTTCTGGCCGCGCTGGAAAAGGCCCGCAACGGCGAGACCGATGCGGCGCTTGCCGAATTCCAGAATCTGGAAAAGACAGGGTACGGATCCTATCCGGTGCTCGCGCGCATGCGCGCCGCCACGGTTCTGGCCGACAAGGGCGATGCCCAGGCGGCAATCGCCACCTTCTCCGAGATCGGCAAGGACGTATCCCAGCCTGTCGCCATTCGCGATGCGGCGCGGCTCCGCGCGGCCTATTTGCTGATTGACCATGGCAGCTATGCCGATGTGTCCGCGGAAGTTGAAGTGCTCGCGGTTCCGGGCAATCCGGCCCGTCATTCCGCACGCGACGCTCTGGGCAACGCGGCATACAAGGCTGGTGATCTGAAACAGGCTTCACAATGGTTCGGCGATATCGCCGCCGACAGTGATACCCCCAACGGCATAAAGACGCGCGCCGGCCTTATGCTCGACATGATTGCCGCCCAAGGCGGCGCATCCTGATCGCTCCGGCACCCCGGACGATGACGGCGCCTTCGGGCAAGGATCAGTCATGAGCATCACTCTCGCCATTGTCGGACGCCCGAATGTCGGCAAATCGACACTTTTCAACCGCCTTGCCGGCCGCAAGCTGGCGCTGGTTGACGACACGCCCGGCGTCACCCGCGATCGCCGTCCGGGCGATGCCAAGCTGGTGGACCTTCGCTTCCGCATGATCGACACCGCGGGCCTTGAAGTTGCCGGCCCCGACACGCTTGAGGGCCGCATGCGCGCCCAAAGCGAAATGGCGATGGACGAAGCCGACGGCGCGTTGTTCCTGATTGACGCAAAGGCCGGACTGACGCCGGCTGACGAGTTGCTGGCCGGCATCCTGAGAAAACGCGGCAAGCCGGTGGTGCTGGTCGCCAACAAGGCGGAATCCAAAGGCTCGGAATCAGGCATGTATGATGCCTTCCGGCTTGGGCTGGGCGAGCCCTGTCCGATTTCGGCCGAACACGGCGGCGGCATGCTGGATCTGCGCGACGCCATTGTCGAGGCATTTGGCGAAGACCGGTGTTTTCCGTCCAAGGATGACCCGCTGTCCGAAGCTGTCACCGATGTCGATATTTACGCGTCCCCCGACGATGAGGATGAAGGTCCCGAATATGACGAGACCAAACCGCTGCGGGTGGCCATCGTCGGTCGTCCCAATGCCGGCAAGTCGACGCTGATCAACCGGTTCCTGGGCCAGGACCGGCTGCTGACCGGTCCCGAAGCCGGTATCACCCGCGATTCCATCGCGGTCGATTTCGAATGGCAAGGCCGCAAGATCAAATTGTTCGACACCGCTGGGCTGCGCCGCAAGGCCCGGGTTCAGGAAAAGCTCGAGAAACTCTCGGTCGCCGATGCGTTGCGCGCCATTCGCTTTGCCGAAGTGGTGGTGGTCGTGTTTGATTCGACCATCCCGTTTGAAAAACAGGATTTGCAGATCGCCGATCTGATTGTCCGTGAGGGCAGGGCGCCGGTCATTGCCTTCAACAAGTGGGACCTGATCGACAATCGTCAGGAAAAACTGGCTGAACTGCGGGAAATGACCGAACGGCTGCTGCCGCAAATTCGCGGCATTCGCGCTGTCACGGTCGCTGGTCAGACCGGCGACGGACTCGACAGGCTGATGGAAAACATCGCCATGGTTCACAAGACCTGGAACAAGCGCGTGTCCACCGCAAAGCTCAACCGCTGGCTTGATCACACCCAGGGCCATCATCCGCCGCCAGCAGTGTCGGGGCGGCGGCTCAAGCTCAAATACATGACCCAGATCAAGTCGCGCCCGCCAGGCTTCATGATTTCCTGCACCCGGCCCGAAGCGGTTCCCGAATCCTACACACGCTATCTGGTCAATTCGCTCCGCAAGGATTTTGACATGCCCGGAATTCCGTTGCGGGTGGTCTACCGGAGTGGTGACAACCCCTATGCGCCCAAGGACGGCAAAACCAAGCGGCCGTCGCTGATGCCCAAGAAATCCGCCCGGCGCACGGTTTCGGGTAAGCTGGGCCCCAAGAAGCGCAGCTGATTTGCCCTGATTGATGCCGCCGGTTTCACGCCGGCGCCTGCCGCCTCCGCCCGGGTCCATAAAACGGACATGATTGGGGGCGAGGAACATCCCGTGGCCGCGGCGTGCCAACGTCTCTTCCGGGCGTGGTCAAACGCGGACGTTTCAGGGTGTTTCAGATTTGCTGATATCGGGCCGAATATTCGGGGGCGCTCATTAACGCTCCATCAAGGTTAATCCTTCATTCTCGAAGACTGTATCGTGTACGTGTCCCGAGTTTCGGAGTTGTTGTTTTGCGTCAGAAGCGTCGTTTGCCCGGCAGCGGTCATTCCCTGTTCAGCCGCCTGTCAGCGCCCGTGGTTTTGGGCCTCACAGCATTTCTCATCACCCCGACCATCACCTCGCATGCCGATATGGCCACCCTGCTGGCCGGCGGTGAGGGCGCCGATGCAAGGTGGAAAACCTTCCTGACGTCTTCGCCCGCCGGATCGATCCAGGCGGCAGAGCTGGAGTTCACCGACCCGGTACTGACTTCATCGATCACATCGGGCGCCGGTGTGACGCTGCCAAATGGCGACAAGATCGCCTTCATGGGCAAGATTGGTGCCGCCGATCCGCGCCCTGACGCCGATCGTGTGACCCGCAGCCTCAAGAAGGGGCGGGTCATCGACGTCGCTCCGGTGCAACCACCCAAGGATTTTTCCGCCGGCTCGGTTCTCGAACGTCAGTCCAGCCTGTTGCGGCCGGTTGAGAATCTCGAGACCGCCATGGCTTTTCTCAAGCCCGACATCCGCGGCAAGGAATTCAAGATCGCTACCGCCTTCTACACCAAGGGCAAGCAGAAGGCCGAGCCGCAGGTGCGGGCTGTGCTGGCCAGCCTGGTGACCAACGACAATCCCGATATCCTCGCCACAGCCTACGCGCCGGCCGCGCCTGACTACGCCAAGCAATCTCCCTTCAATTCAGTGCTTCGTCCTGAAACCACGCGCGGACGTTTTATCCCGCCGGTGGGCAAGTTTGATCATGATTGGGCCGGCACCGCGTTGCCGGCCTCGGCATTTTCGGAATCCGAACAGCGCTGTCTCGCAGCCGGGATCTATTTCGAAGCCCGCGGCGAAACCGTCAAGGGTCAGGCGGCTGTGGCGCAGGTGATTCTCAACCGGGTGCGCAATCCGACCTACCCGAACACGGTTTGCGGCGTTGTTTACCAGAACAAGACCTGGCGCAATCGCTGCCAGTTTTCCTTTGCCTGCGATGGCATCAAGGACAGGGTAAGATCGCCCAAGCATTGGGATATTGCCGAGGAAATCGCGCTGGCGACCACGGCCGGCAAGATCTGGCTCAACGAAGTCGGCTCCTCGACGCATTACCACGCCACCTATGTCAGCCCGCCATGGGCCCGCAAAATGCGCAAGGTCGGCCAGATCGGGCTTCATATTTTCTACGTCACCTATGGCGGCGGCTGGTCCTGATCCGGCCGCCCCGGATTCGCCGCAACCAGTGTGAGTCCGGCGCAACCCGCCAAGTTTTTCTGATACTTCCGTAGCGGCCCCCGGAAACCTCATCCCAAGCTATTGAAAAAAATAAAGAAAAACGTCTCGCGCTTAGAGCTTTCCGTGCCTTGACTATGATCTGACCTAAAACTATGTTGCGCCCGACTTCGAAACGGCTTTTTTCAAGTCGTCGTTGGCGTGTCAGGAGTGCGCATCCATGGATGAAAAGCGCGGAACTGGCGGATCGGGCAAACCGAGCGCAGGGGACGGAATGGAAGATGGCCGGTCGGAAAGCCTGGACGCCCGTCGCAAGCGCCTGGACGCCGAACTTCTCGCCCGCCGCAAGGTGGAGCCGGAAGCGGGCTCCAACAGGCAAGCTTCGAAGGGCTATGCGCTAGCGGTCAAGCTGTCGAGCGAGTTCATCGCCGGCGTGCTCGTTGGAGTGATACTGGGTTATATGTTCGATCGGTTCTTGGGCACGTCGCCTTGGGGATTGATCGTGTTTTTGCTGCTCGGGTTTTGTGCCGGGGTGCTGAATATTTTGCGCTCGACCGGAGCGGTCGCCCAGCCAGGTACTGGCAGGCATGACAAGTCCGGAGCGCGTGGCGAAGACGACGGGAAGTAATATCCGGTTTCACCGGATGGCGAAAAAGAGGTTTTAGGTGTCCAACGATCCGATTCAGCAGTTCCAGATCAGCAAGCTCGTTCCCATCGAAATCGGCGGGCTGGATCTGTCGTTCACCAACTCGTCGCTGTTCATGGTGGGCACTGTTGCCGTGGCCGCAGGATTCCTGTTTATGACCACCGCCAACCGCGGACTGGTCCCGTCGCGGCTGCAGTCGATCTCGGAAATGTCCTACGAATTCGTGGCTTCGATGCTGCGTGACGGAGCCGGATCGCAAGGCATGCGGTTCTTCCCGATGGTGTTTTCGCTGTTCATGTTCGTTCTGGTGGCAAACCTCATCGGCATGTTCCCCTACTTCTTCACCATAACCAGCCATCTCATCATTACGTTCGCACTCTCCATGCTCGTCATCGGCACGGTGGTGGTCTATGGCTTCTGGAAGCACGGTCTGCATTTCCTCAATCTGTTTGTACCCCAGGGTGTGCCTGGCATATTGATGCCGCTGGTGGTGATGATTGAAGTGATCTCCTTCCTGTCGCGCCCGATCAGCCTCTCCGTGCGTCTGTTCGCCAACATGCTGGCCGGCCACATCACGCTGAAAGTGTTTGCCGGTTTTGTCGCCTCGCTTGGCAGCATGGGCGTCCTGGGTTTCGGGACAGCCATCCTGCCGCTGGCGATGACCGTGGCGCTGACAGGTCTAGAATTCCTCGTTGCCTTCCTTCAGGCCTATGTCTTTGCGGTGCTGACTTGCATGTACCTCAACGACGCCCTGCATCCCGGCCACTAGGATCCAATCACCGGCGGTCCGCCGCCAGAAAAAATCGCATCCATCCCATTCCAAAGGAGTTTTATCATGGAAGCAGAAGCAGCAAAGTACATCGGCGCCGGCATCGCATGTCTCGGCATGGGCGGCGCAGGCATCGGCCTGGGCAACATTTTCGGTAGCTACCTCTCGGGCGCACTGCGCAATCCGTCGGCAGCTGACGGCCAGTTCGGCCGTTTGATCTTCGGCTTTGCCGTGACCGAAGCTCTGGGCATCTTCTCGCTGCTCGTCGCTCTCCTTCTCCTCTTCGCCGTCTAATCGTCGACGAGTATCAGGCTTGCCACGCCGGATGACCCGGCGTGGCATTTCATCTGGAGGTGACCATGTTTGTTGTGACCCCGGCTTATGCCGAGTCCAACCCCACCGAAGGGACCCATTCGGAAACCGGCGCACCCGGGGGCGAAGCCCACGGTAGCGGTGTATTCCCGCCCTTCGATTCATCGACCTTCGCCTCGCAGCTGTTGTGGCTGGCGATCACCTTCGGCTTGTTCTATCTGCTGATGTCGAAGGTCATTGTCCCGCGCATCGGCGGCATTCTGGAGCACCGTCGCGACAGGATCGCGCAGGATCTCGATGAAGCCAATCGTCTGAAGGAAGAAGCCGACGAGGCCATTGCCGCTTACGAGCAGGACCTGGCCGATGCGCGCAAGAAAGCCTCCGCGATTGCGGAGACCGCGCGTGAAAAGGCGAAAGCTGCGGCTGAAGCCGAGCAGGCTTCGACCGAAGCCGGCCTCAACGCCAAGATGGCGGATGCCGAGAAAAGCATCTTCGCCATCAAGCAAAAAGCACTGGCAGAGGTTGACACCATTGCCGAGGAAACCGCCACGGATGTCGTCAAGCATCTTCTGGGTGGTTCCGTGACCAAGGCCGAGGTCGCTGCCGCGATCCGTGCTGCATCAGGCAAGTAAGCGGGAAAGACGATCATGGACGCTACATTCTTTGCCTTAATCGGGCTCATCATCTTCCTGGGCATTCTGGCTTACGTTAAGGTCCCGGCGATGCTGACGGGCGCTCTCGACAAGCGCGCCGACCAGATCCGCAATGAACTCGAACAAGCCAAGAACCTGCGCGAAGAAGCCCAGCAATTGCTTGCCGAGTACCAGCGCAAGCGCAAGGAAGCCGAAACCGAGGCCGAAAGCATTCTTGGCGCCGCGGAACGGGAAGCTGCCATGTTGCGCGAGGAAGCCAAGGCCAAGTCCGAGGAATATGTCAGCCGCCGCACCGCGATGGCTGAACAGAAAATCCGGCAGGCCGAAACCGATGCGATCAACGAGGTTCGCGCCTCGGCGGTCGATCTGGCCATTGCTGCCGCTGAAAAGCTGATCGGCTCCAAAGTCGACGGCAAGGCTTCGGGCGAGCTGTTCAAGGCATCGCTTGGCGAGATGAAGACCCGGCTCAACTGAGCCTGGCTAAATAGACGTTATGATTTGGGCCGGGATTTTCTCCCGGCCTTTTTCGTTGTGGGAATGCCGGGTTGGTATGCAGGCCTTGCATTTTGCTGCACGAATGCATGGTCGATCCTCATTCCGGAACGATTGAAAGCGCCATGGGCAGGCGATCAGTCCTTGCGCATCGGGCGGAATGTCATGCGGTGCAGCGGGCAGGGGCCGTGTTCAGCAATCGCGGTGAGGTGTCGTGGCGCGCCATAGCCCATATGCCTGTCAAAACCATAGGCGGGATAGACCAGGGCGGCCCGGACCATCATCCGGTCCCGTACCACCTTGGCGACGATCGAGGCCGCCGCGATGGACAGCGACCGTGCATCGCCCTTGACCAGCGCCCGTGCCTGGCAATCAAGTCCCGGCGGAACGTCGCGGCCATCAATCAGCGCAAAGTCGGCGCTGACCGGCATCACGGCCAGCGCGCGGCGCATCGCCGCAAGGCTCGCGGCGCGGATGTCGGTGCTTTCGATTTCGCGTGCCGATGCGCTGGCAATCCCGACCTGGCAGGACGCCAGGATGATCTCGAACAATTGCTCCCGTCTGGCTGGCTTCAGGGCTTTGGAATCGTTCAACCCGTCGGGAATCGAGGCCGGATCGAGAATGACGGCCGCGGCCACGACAGGGCCGGCGAGCGGACCCCGTCCGGCTTCATCAACACCTGCAACGAAGTTGAAGCCGCTTTGCACGGCATGCCGCTCAAAGCGATCATCGGGTGTCGGCGGATAGTCGGGGAACAGCGAATCGGGCGGGGTGCGAGCCATGTTGCGGCGAAGCTTGCACACCCGCCCGATTCTCTGCAAGGCCCGGCGGCTGGGGACGGATGCCGCGCGGGCGCCGGACCGCCCATGACGGGGCGGGGGGCGGTCCGGTTTGTGTCGCCACGCATCCCGAAGAGGCGTGGCTAACGCTCCAGGCGTCCGGCTATCCGGACGCTTGATGCTAAAGCAGGCTCAACTGGACGCCTTCGCCATGCGGCGGGATGAACTGATCCACACGCAACGGCGATTTCCTGAGGTTCAGGCCGAGCCGCTTGGCGGTCATGTCGAAACGGCGGGCGATCTGCCAGGCATAGGGGCCGGTTCCGCGCATCCGCTTGCCGAATTCGGCATCATAGTCCTTGCCTCCGCGCATCGAGCGGATCAGCGACATCACATGCCGGTAGCGGTCCGGATAATGCCGCAGCAGCCAGTCACGAAACAGCGGGCTGACTTCAATCGGCAGGCGCAGCAGAATGTAGCCCGCCGCATCCGCGCCAGCGGCCTTGGCGGAATCGAGAATGCGCTCGATCTCGTGATCGTTGAGACCGGGTATCACCGGCGCCGCCATCACCGAGACCGGGATGCCGGCGTCGGTCAGGGCGCGGATCGCTTCAAGCCGCTTTTCGGGAGTTGCCGCACGGGGCTCCATGGTGCGCGCCAGCTTTCTGTCGAGGGTCGTCACCGACAGCGCCACGCGGGCCAGACCTCTGGATGCCATGCGCGACAGAATGTCGATGTCGCGGACCACCAGCGCTGATTTGGTGACGATGCCGACCGGGTGCCCCGCGGCTTCCAGCACTTCAAGCAATTGCCGCATGATGCGCCATTGTTTCTCGACCGGCTGATAGGGATCGGTGTTGGTGCCGATGGCGATCGGCTGCACCTTGTAGCCCGGCCGCGACAACTCCCGCTCCAGAAGCCGCGGAGCATCTGGCTTGGCAAACAGCCGCGCCTCGAAATCGACGCCCGCCGACAGGCCCATATAGGCATGCGTTGGCCGGGCGAAACAATAGACACAGCCATGCTCGCACCCGCGATAGGGATTGATCGAACGGTCAAACGAAAGATCGGGAGACTGGTTTTTGGTGATGACGGTGCGTGGCTTCTCGATCTGCACCTCGGTCTTGAACGGCGCCAGATCCTCAAGGCTGCTCCAGCCGTCGTCAAAAACCTCGCGTGTGCTGATCTCGTAGCGGCCCGACATGTTGAGTCCTGCGCCCCGGCCGCGCATGCGGTCCTCGCTCACGCGCATTCCGCTTGCTGCCACCAGCGCATCTGCTTGGGTGGCCTGCAGGCCAGGCGCAAAGGCTGTCTGTTTCAACGCTGAAAGACTTGGCATAAGACCTCCATGGAGCCCGGTGGGGACAAGACCTGTGACTGGGCGATGAGTTTCGCCGTGTTCGTGATTATTTTCCTATCGCAAAGAATGGAACATAGCAAGAACAAAATGAAAAATTGATGTGAGAACGGTCGACCGTACGCAAAGACCGGCGGCTGGCATATCGTTCCGGCTTGATCTAGAAAGGGCAATGATCAGTGTACTTATTGAATGCAAGGACCAGGAAAAAGCCCTGGCGGTGACTCTGGCTTCGCTGGTGCGTGGTGCCGTCGAAGGGCTCGTCGCCGAGGTGGTGATTCTGGATCGTGGTTCGCGCGACGGCACTGCCCTGCTGGCCGATGCCGCCGGATGCAGGTTTCTCGAAAATCCGGATCTGCGTGACGTGGTCCGTTCGACGCGCGCCGATTGGCTGTTGCTGATTGAACCGGGCGCCAGGCCGCTCTTGGGCTGGATAGATCATGTCGGCCAGCATATTGCCACTGGCCGTCAGGCGGCACGGCTCAGGCCATCGCGCGAGTACCGGCTTCCGTTCATGGCCCGGTGGCGCCGTGGCCGGCTGTCAGCCATAGAACACGGCGTGCTGATTCCCAAGCGGCAGGCGATCGCCAATTCCAAATCTGGCCAGTCGCTTGAAAGCTTGGGGCGCGGCCTGGCGATGACCCGGCTCAAATGCGAGATCGTGCCGGCCGCGGTGCTGGCATTGACCTGACACATTAATCGCGCTTCGTCAGTCTGCGGGTAATGTTCGCGTTGCGGCAATGAACCAGCCGGGCTTTGTCTGACGCAACCGGTTGGCAGCGTCACTGGCCGCGTCAGCGCTCGCATAGAGCCCGAAACAACTCGCACCCGACCCCGACATTCTGGCGATCAGGGCCCCGGAACTGTTGAGTGCTGCGAGGCAATCCGAAATTTCGGGAACCAGCCGCCGCGCCGGCGGTTCGAGGTCGTTTCGCGTCCGGGCAAGCCAATCGATGAACGCACCTTTGTCGCCAACACCTTCAGGCGCGGGCAGGGGAGCGTTGTCGCGGCTCTCGAGGGCAGAGAACGCCGCTGGCGTGGAGACGCCGATCCGGGGGTTGACGATCACCAGATCAAGCCGGAAACCAAGGGCGACCGGATCAAGCCTTTCGCCGATGCCGCGGGCAATCAAAGGCCGTCCGCTCAGGCACATCGGCACATCCGCGCCGAGCTTGAGCGCAATTTGGGACAAATGGTCCGCGGCCGGGCTGAAATCCCACAAGCTGCACAGGAGTTTCAATGCCGCCGCGGCGTCCGCTGATCCGCCACCGATGCCCGAGGCCACCGGAAGCCGCTTGTCGAGCTTGATTTCGACGGGCGCAAGCACGGCGCCCGATTGCCGCGCCGCACCGGCAAGCGCATCACGCGCCCTGACAACCAGATTGTCATTGCTGTTTTCCGCTGACAACGGACCGGCTTCAACACCGCCGAGAACAAACCCGTCATGGCTGGCCAGCCTGGCCGACACCCGGTCGCCGAGCTCCGTGAACACCACAAGACTTTCGATCAGATGGTAACCGTCATCCCGCCGGCCAGTGACATGCAGCGCCAGATTGATCTTCGCCGGCGCATCGTTCGTCAGCATCAATCCGCTGGCTCACAAATCCGCGCCAGCAGTTGACGCCTGGGCCCCGCGTGTTCCGTTCAGCAAGGCATGACGTTGCAGATCGGTCGCGGTTCCGAGATCGCCCTTCTTGTCGGCTCCGGCGCCATTCGGCTGGAGCATCGGCGCATCGCCGTCCTTGGTCATGTCATTGGCAGCGGCAGGAACCGCCGGGTCGGCGGCTGGCAAGCCTTCGGCCAGCTTGAGCTCGATCTGCGGCTTGAGATCGGCATCGGGTTCATTGGACAGCGCCCTATTCCATTGAAACTTGGCTTCAAGCTCCCTGCCGACGCGCCAATAGGCATCGCCGAGATGATCGTTGATCGTCGGATCAGCGGGCTTGAGTTCCACAGCGCGCTCAAGTTCACGAACCGCGTCACCATATTGGCCGAGCCGGTAATGTGCCCATCCGAGCGAATCGACAATGTAGCCGTCATTGGGTCTGAGATCGACGGCGGCGCGGATCATGTCCATGCCTTCCTCAAGGTTCATGTTCATGTCGATCCAGGAATAACCCAGATAGTTCATCACCTGAGGCTGGTTCGGATAAAGCTCCAGCGCGCGCTTGAAATTCGCTTCAGCCTTCGGCCATTGCTTGAGCCGCTCATTGGCAATCCCGGCCTGGAAGAACAGGTTCCAGTCATTGCGGGTCGGCGCAGGTCCCACGACCGAAATGGCTGTCTCGTAGGTGCGCGCCATTTCGGCGTAATCCTTGTCCTGCGACAAGACGCTGCCATAGGCGAGATAGCTGCGGATATCCTTCGGATCGGATTCTATCAGCGCCTTGAGATGTGCCTTTGCTTCGTCATTCCGGTCGAGATCGGCCAGCGCAAGCCCGAGCTGAAGTTCCGAGACCCGGCGCATCGGCGAGGTTTCGGGAACGGACTCATAGATCGCAATGGCGTCATCCGCCTTGCCCAGCTTTTCCTTCAAGCCGCCCAGGGTGACAAGCGTCGCGGCGTTTGCGGGGTCGAGCATCCGGGCAAATTGCAGGTAGACGGCAACCGTTTCTTCCGCGCCATCGCGGTTGAGAGCGCTGCCAAGCGTGAAAAATGCCGCCGCGGCGCCCTGCTGGGCGGTTTTCATGCCGGCTTCCGGCTTGCCGCCGTCTTCGATCAACTGCCTCAGTCCCGCCAGCGGTGCATAGCCGGGAGAAAACTCTTCGCCCGCCGAGAGCGCATCCAGAGCGGCGCGGGTATTTCCATCCCGTGCTTCCATGGCTGCCAGAGACATCACCGTGCGAATATAGGTGTCGGGTGCCGCGCCGCCACTCTGGGGGTCGGCAATCAGATCGGTGAACTGCTTTCTCGCCTCGGCCTTTTTGCCCATGGCCTGCGCCATTTCACCGGCATGGTAGCGGGTAAAGACGGGAAACCACGGGGGACCTTTGAGTGCGAGAATGGACTTCATTGCCTGGTCGCCCTTGCCATCGCCAAATTCGGCCCAGGCTATCAGCAGCGTATTGAGCAGGCGGTCAATCGGATTGCTGTCTTCCTGGTCGAGCAGGCTCGCGGCCTTGCGGTATTCGCGCTTGGTTGTGGCCTCCACCATCAATGCCAGGTTCGACACTTCGCTGACTGCGGGATCGTCCTTCATTTCACGTGCCAGCGTGACGCCTTCGGAAAACCGTCCGTCGATGAACAGCGCCACCATCAGCCGTTGTCTGATATCGGCGTTTTCCGGGTCGAATTCCAGCGCCTTGCGATAGAATTCAATCGCGTGACCGGTGTCATTGTCGACGTCCGCTGTCCGCCCGGCCAGATAAGCTCCGGCAAACCCGAGAAAAGTTGGCTGGTCTTCCGTTGCCTGCTCCTGGGCCGCCGCTGCCTGGCTTGCCGGAAGTCCGGTTGTCCCGCTCACCGAAAGAAATACACCCAGCGCAACGCTGGCCGCAAAACGGGCTGTCAAATTTCGCCGCATCAAGGTCTGCCTTATGTTCGTTCTGGCCATGCACCGGCCAATTGCCGAAGCAGTTTTACCCAACACAATGGCTTTTTTGGCGCAGTGCGGCAAGACCGGAGCAGGTTGCCTGACCGGACCGGTGATCAATTCACCCGGTTGACGCAAAACGCGATGACTTCCATCAGCGCCGATTTCTCTTCAGAGTCGGGCAATGGCGCCAGCGCATCCCGTGCAATCGATGCATAATGCTCGGCTCGCGCAGTTGTGTCTTTCAGACTGCCATATTTGGTAATCAGGCCCAGCGCTTTCTCCAGCGCCTGCTCATCGCTCTTTCCACCCTCGATCGCTTCACGCCAGAAAGCCCGTTCCGATTCGGATCCGCGGCGGTATGCCAGAACCACTGGCAGGGTTATCTTGCCTTCCCGGAAATCATCGCCGACATTCTTTCCCAGTTCCCCGGCCGACCCGCTATAATCAAGCACGTCGTCAATCAGCTGAAACGCCAGCCCGAGATTGATGCCGTAGGATCTGAGCGCATTGCGTTCGGCCTTGCTGGCGCCGGCGATGATCGGGCCGACTTCGCAGGCTGCCGAAAACAGTGCCGCCGTCTTGGCGCGGATGACCGAGAGATAATCGTCTTCCGTGGTTTCCATATTCTTGGCGACCGACAGTTGCAGCACTTCGCCCTCGGCGATCACCGCTGCCGCCGTCGACAGCACGTCCAGCGCATCGAGCGAGCCGACTTCGACCATCATCTTGAATGACTGTCCGAGCAGAAAGTCGCCGACCAGCACGCTTGCCTGGTTGCCCCAGATCATCCGTGCGGTCGAGCGACCGCGCCTGAGATCGCTCTCGTCGACCACATCATCATGAAGCAGCGTTGCCGTGTGCATGAACTCCACCGATGTGGCGAGCTTGATGTGGGCGTCTGCGGTGTAGCCGAACATGGTTGCCGAGGCCAGTGTCAGCATCGGCCTGAGCCGCTTGCCACCGGACGAAATCAGATGGTTTGCCACTTCCGGAATCATGGCAACATCTGATCCGGCTTTTGACAATATCAACTGGTTGACCCGTTCCATGTCGGCACGTGTCTTGTCGACCAACGGTTTGACCGATGCGTCTCTGTGTTTTCCATCTTCCAGCGAAATGACCACACCCAATGCTACGGACTCCTGATTTGACTTCCCGGCACATTATTCAGCGCCATCGCACACGGCAAGCGGCGAATTGGCGCGCATGCGGGTTGATAAGTGATACATAGGGATGACACAAACAATCCAGAAGGAGAGCCGATGCATGATCTCATCCGCACCAATGATCCGGTGCTCATCTCATTCGTGGAAAGCCTGATGCGCGACGCCGGCATCGGTTGCATGGTTGCCGACGCCGGCATGAGCATTCTGGAAGGATCGGTAGGCGTCATCCCGCGGCGTATTCTGGTTGATCCCGACATGGCGGCCCAGGCTCGCCGCATTGTCATGGATGCCGGTCTGGAAGACGAACTCAGGCCATGGACCGACAGTGACACGCCAGGCTGACCAGCGCGGATCATCGCCGCATGCGGATTTCCAATCGGAACAGCCAGGCGATGGGCAGATCTCCGCAGCATCCCGGGATGCCGGGCAGCCCGGCCACACGGTTGATGCATTCCACAATGGCGGATTTTACCTCGTGCAGCCTTCGGGAGCCGGACACCGTGCCGGAATCGACGCCATGCTGCTGGCCGCCACCATCCCCCAAGCCGCGAGCGGTCAGCTTGCCGATCTCGGCGCCGGGGCCGGCGCCGCCGGGTTGGCCGCAGCCACCCGATTGCCGGATTTGAATGTGGACCTGATCGAGCGGTCGGCTGTGATGACTGAGTGCGCCCGCCGCTCGCTGGCGCTGAACCAGAACGCGCATCTGGCGGCGCGCGCCCGGGTGATCGAGGCCGATGTCGCCCTTCATGGCACCCGGCGTCGTGAGGCAGGTCTGGCGGAATATGCCTATGATTATGTGATCATGAACCCGCCGTTCAATTCCGGACGCGACCGCAAGACGCCGGATCTGCTCAAGTCGGAGGCCCATGCCATGGAAACCGACGATCTGTTCGAACGCTGGCTCCGCACGTCAAGCGCCATTCTCAAGCCCGGCGGTCAGGTGTCGATCATCGCGCGCCCCGAATCCAGCTCCGATATTCTCGCAGCTCTGGGCAAGCGTTTTGGCGGCGCCGAAATCACGCCGGTCTGCCCGCGCCCGGGCGATGATGCGATCCGCATTCTGGTCACAGCGATCAAGGGCAGCCGCGCACGCATGAGCCTGCGCGATCGCATTCTGCTTCATGATGGTTCCGGAAACCGGTTCACGCTTCAGATGAACGACCTTTGCAATGGCCGTGCCGTCTGGTCCAGACGCAGCAACGCGCGCTCATCAAAATAGGCGTATGACGCGCACCGCCATTGCACTGGGCCGGAAAAGACATACATGATCCGGACAACATTCAAGCCGCCCGCACGTACCGGCCCGCAAGCCCGCCGGTAC
>TARA_R110002051_G_scaffold41530_7_pt1 | contig 57579 bp, 44 predicted proteins | sample TARA_R110002051 | Tara Oceans TARA_R110002051 (sample SAMEA4397023) | marine metagenome | biome: Polar Biome; feature: [MES] marine water layer (ENVO:01000295) within the mesopelagic zone...; material: water (ENVO:00002006), including particulate matter (ENVO:01000060) such as......
CGGCGAAGGTGGCGTCGGCAGCACCGATGGCCGTAGCGGCGCTGTTTCCAAAGCCGATGACGAAGTCTCGAGACTCCTGCCCGCCAGCCCGAAGGGGTCGGAGGCCGGCGGTCAACATGATGTTGCCCGTCGCATCGCCGGTCGTGAGATATCGATGATCCAGAGCGCCGTCGGCAAGATCGGTCAGTCCGTCGGAAACCCCAATGAAGCCAACGCTTCGATTGAGAAGGGGAACGTCTGCGACCAAGGCCAGATGGACGTCGCCCTCGCTCGCTTGGAGAACCCCACGTCGATCCGAGGCATTGGGCATCTCGCCTGCACTGACGTAACGCGCTGATCCGCTATCGCCGACGCCTGTGTTGGCCATATGGGGTTCCAACAGGAGGTAGGGGGTGATCTCACCCCTGAGGGCGCGGATGATGGTGCGGATCACCAGCGCCTGACCATCGGGGTCGGTGAAGATGCGCTTTTCGATCTCGTAACGGCCCTGCCTGTCCGTGGTGATCACACGGTAGGCCGGGGAGAGCGGGTGCCCGGCGGCGTCGACGTGCAGGTATTCGGTGCGATGGGTGGTGTCGGTTCCCTCGACCGACAGGCCGGTGTCGGTGACCACGGCGAAGCGCAACTGCTTGATCTGGGCCTCGTGGATCAGGCCGTACATGGTCTCGGTCAGGACGCCGTCGGCGATGGAGAACCAGACGCGGGACACGGTCCCGGTCGGTCCGCCGTCGCGATACTGGCCGTCGACATAGGCCTCGTAGGAGGCACCCGCGCCGGTCTTGGCGGCGTTGACCCAGGTCGGCGTTTCGCCCGGTGCCCCGGGGGCGACGGCGGCGACCTCGGGAGCGAGGCCCTGGCCGGCGGGCATGACCGCCTGCAGGGTCGAGCAGCCGCCGAGGGCGATCAGGGCGGCACCGGTGAGGAGGCTGGAGATCAGGCGCATGGGAAACTCGTCAGGCTGTGGGCGGGAACAGGAAGGTCAGGGGCACGTCGAGCCGGGCGTTCCAGCTCGTCTCGTTGTGTTCGGCACCGGGGAAGACCAGCGAGCGGAAACGGGCGGGGTCCCAGCCGGCGGCGCGGATCGCGGCGTCGATGCGGCTCTGGAACTCGGCGTAGAAGGCGTCGAGGGTCTCGTCGCCGCGGTCGAAATAGAGGCGGTGGTTTCCGGGCGGCGGCAGGTCGGCGCGGACGACGCCGGTCCAGGCGGCGGTCAGCCTGTCGCGCCAGGCGGCGAGGGCGACGGGGTCGCTCAACGGCTCGATCCGGATCGGCCAGTGGGTCGAGACGCAGCCGGCACCGCCGAAGACCTCGGGATGCTTCATCAGCGCATACATCGAGATCAGGCCGCCCATGCTGCTGCCCATGATGACCGTGTCGCCGCGGCCGGGGCGGGTGCGATACGCGGCGTCGATGAAGGGCTTCAGCTCCTCGACGAGGAAGCGGACATAGTCGTCGGACAGGGGCTCGCCGCCATAGATGGCCTGGACGTCGGCGCGCATGTCACCGGGCAGGGCGCGGATCAAGTTGGCCGGAATGTATTCGCGCAGGCGCAGCGGTGTGTTTCCGACGCCGACCACGATGGGGGTGCGGATCTGACCCGTGGCGTCGAGCCGGGCGACGTGCTCGTCCACGCCCCATTCGGCACCGTAGGGCGCGCGCGAGGCGTCGAACAGGTTCTGGCCATCGTGCATGTAGAGGGCGGGCCAGCGGAGGTCCGGGCTCGCGTCATAGCCGGGCGGCAGCCAGACGGTGACGTCGCGCGGCTGGACGTGGGCCGAGGGCATGGCCGGATGTTCGACGAGGCGGCCCTGCATCGGTGCCTCGGCGCGGGCGGCGGAGGCGAGCGGCAGGGCGGCGAGACCCGCGAGTACGGCCCGGCGGTCGGGGATCACGCCCCCTCCTTCGGTACGAGCAGGCTGGCCCCCGCGGCGATCAGGAAGCTGGCCCCGCCGATCACGAGGGCCCAGATCGCCTCGCCGGCGAACAGGCCTTTCAGAACGACGCCGAGGATGGTGGCGGCGACCAGTTGGGGCACGACGATGAAGATGTTGAACACGCCCATGTAGACGCCCATCTTCCGGCCCGGCACGGCGTTGGCGAGGATGGCGTAGGGCATCGACACGATCGAGGCCCAGGCGAAGCCGACGCCGATCATCGGTAGCCACAGCAGGGCGGGATCCCGGATCAGGAACACGCCGAGGAAACCTGCCGCCCCGAGGGTCAGATTGACGGCGTGAGCACCGCGCAGACCGATCCGGTACGCGATGATCGGGATCAGGAAGGCGGCCAGCGCGGCGACGCCGTTGTAGATTCCCATCAGGACCCCGACCCAGTTGGCCCCTTCGCCATAGCCGACCGAGGTCGGATCGGGCGAGGCGTAGTGCACGGCCGTGACCGCCGGAGTCATGTAGATCCACATCGAGAACAGGGCGAACCAGCTGAAGAACTGCACTACGGCCAGACCCCGCATGGTCTTCGGCATGGCGAAGATATCGCCCATGATCTCGGTCAGGGCGTTGGCGCGTCCGGCAACAGCCAGTGCGCCGGTCATCATCTGCATCAGGCCGAAGGCGAGCACGAAGCCGGTCAGGACATAGAGCTCCTTGGCCTGGTCGAGCAGATAGACGGCGCTGACGCCGAGGGTGCCGATAAGGGCCCAGGTCAGGCCGCCCGCGTACCAGGCGGTCCGGGAGCGGACGGTGACAGGTGCGTGGACCGCGTCACGCCCGGCCTCGAAGGCCTCGATCTGTTCGGGGCTGTATTCCCGGGTGGAGAAGACGGTCCAGAGAACCGTGGCCAGAAGGGCGGCGGCCCCGACATAGAACGAGATGCGCACCGCCATCGGCACCATGCCTGCGGGGGCCGTCGAGGCCATGTCGAACCAGTTGGTGAGCACCCAGGGCAGGCAGGAGGCGAAGACCGCGCCGGCACCGATGAAGAAGCTCTGCATGGCAAAGCCGGTGGTGCGCTGCTCCTGGGGAAGGTTGTCGCCGACGAAGGCCCGGAAAGGCTCCATGGTGACATTGATCGAGGCGTCCATGATCCAGAGCATGGCCGCCGCCATCCACAGCGTCGGACTGTGCGGCATGAACACCAGGGCCAGGCTGGTCAGGATGGCACCGACGAGGAAATAGGGGCGGCGGCGACCCAGCGGGGTCCAGGTGCGGTCGCTGAAATGGCCGATGATCGGCTGGACCAACAGGCCGGTCATCGGGGCGGCGATCCACAGGATGGCCAGTGAATCGACCTCTGCCCCGAGACTCTGGAAGATGCGGCTGGTGTTGGCGTTCTGCAGGCCGAAGCCGATCTGGATGCCGAAAAATCCGACGCACATGTTCCAGATGGACAGGCCGCTGAGGCGGGGGCGAACGGCCGGGGTTACGACAGCGGTCATGCGCGGCGTCCTCTGCCGGTCGGAACAAAGCGGATGGCCTGTCCGCCACCGGGGGCGAGGCGCAGGACCAGGGTATCGGAAGCGGTGACGTAACGGCTCTCGATGATGATCGCTTCGCGGTTGGTCTTCCAGTGGGCGTCGGGCGCGTCGCGATAGATTTCGGCGCGATACCGGCGGTCCGGGTCGAGGAATGACAGCGAAGCCTCGAGCACGCGGGGGTGTTCGTCGGTCATGGCACCGAGGAACCACTGGTCGGCGTTGCGATCCTTGCGGACGATGGTGACGAAGTCGCCGATTTCGCCGTTCAGCACGCGGGTCTCGGACCAGTCGGTCACCACATCCTTGATGAACTGGAACGGACCCGGATTGGCTTCGTAGTGCTCCAGCAGGTCGGCGGCCATGACCAGCGGGCTGTAGATGGTCACGTACAGCGCAAGTTGCTTGGCCCAGGTGGTGGCGATGCCATCGGGGCTCTGGGTCTCCATACCGAAGATACCCGGCGTATAGTCCATCGGCCCGGCCAGCAGCCGGGTGAACACAAGGTTCAGTTCATGCTCGGGCGGATTGCCCGGCTGGCCCCAGGCATTGAACTCCATGCCGCGCGCGCCTTCGCGCGAGACCATATTGGGCCAGGTCCGGCGCAGGCCGGTGTCCTTGAACGGTTCGTGGGCGTTGACCGCGACCTGATGCCGAGCCGCGGCCTCGATGACGCGCATATGATGCTGCGCCATCGCCTGGCTCTCGTGCCAGGCCAGCTGCGGCAGGCCATCCCGACCGCGCACCCGGGCCCCACCGGCGTCGGCGACATAGCCGGTCTTGACGGAATGCCAGCCCAGCCGTTGGTACAGGGCGAAGCCCGCGTCCATCTGTCGTTCGTAGTGGAAGGCGTTGCCGCCGGTTTCGTGGTGACCGATGATCTCGACCCCCTTCGACCGGGCATGGGCGGCGATCCTTTGGAGGTCGAAATCGGGATAGGTCTCGGTGAAGCTGTAGTCCCAGCCGGTGCCGAACCAGTCGCCATCCCAGCCCTTGTTCCAACCTTCGACCAGCACGCCCCCGAAGCCGTGGGCGGCGGCGAAGTCGATGTGTTTTATGACGTTCTCGGTCGTGGCCCCATGCCTGGGACCCGAGGACCATGTCCTGGTGTTCAGATGCATTTCCCACCAGACACCGACATATTTCATCGGCTTGAACCAACTGACATCACCGAGGGCATTGGGCTCGTTCAGGTTGAGGATCAGGCCGGAAGTCACGAGGCCGGCGGCCGTGTCGGCGATCTGGATGGTGCGCCATGGGGTGGTGAAGGGCGCGGTCCGCTCGACCGCGGCATTGGTCAGGCCCGGAGTCAGCGCGGCCTTGAAACGACCGCCCTCAACCCGGCGCAGGTTCATGCCTGAGTAGTCGATCAGGGCCGCTTCATGGATTGAAAGGTGCAGACCGTCGTCGGTGCGGACCGTCATCGGGGTCTGGGCCACGCCGACGGCGTCGATGCGGGTTCGGTTGTAGAGATACTCCTCGCGGTTCCACTCGAAGGCGGGAATCCACCAGGCCGTGCCCGCGTCGGCGATCGCGAATTCGGTCAGTTCAGCCGCGATGTTGACGGAGGCCAGGCTGGTCTGCTCGGGGAATTCGTAACGGAAGCCCAGACCGTCGTCGTAAAGGCGGAAGACCACGTCCAGCCGTCGGTTGGGGGCGCTGCGTTCGGTCAGATGGACCCGCAGCTGGGTGTAGCGATTGCGCATGAAGCGCTGCTCGCCCCAGGGCTGCTCCCAGGTTTCGTCATGGCGGGTGGGGGCGTCGGCGGTGACGGTGAAATTGCGTTCCAGCTTGGGCGCGTCGGTCAGCAAAAAGCCCAGGCGCGACGGCGCGATAATGGTACGCCCCAGGCGACTGACACTGTATTCGGCGCGACCCTCGCCATTGACCCTGACCTCGACGCTCAGCACCCCGTCGGGTGAAGAGGCGCGGGTCTCGCCGGTATCCGTGTCCGGAGCCTGGGCCCGGGCGGCCGCGGGCAGGGTGGCCAGAAGCGCCGTGGATGAAAGCAGGAAACGGCGGGTCAGCATCGGCGGAAACTCCACGGATCAGGGCTTGCCAAGCGCCACCGCAGCGGCGCAATAAACGCAAGTTTTGCAGCAAATTTTGCATTCAGACATTTGTCAGGAGACCGCGCTTGAGCCGCCGCAACACTCGTCTGGAAGATCTGGCCAAGCTGGCTGGCGTGTCGATCTCGACGGCTTCGCGCGCCCTTAACGACAGTCCGGCGGTCAACGCCCGCACCAAACAGTTGATCTGGAAGCTGGCGCGCGAAAATGACTATCCGTTTCGCCGACACATGCCGGCGGGGCCGATTGGCGCGGATGGGGTCATCGCCCTGGTGACGCCGCGTCCGCAGGGTCGCGAGGGACGGCTGAGCGACCCCTTCTTTCTTGAGCTTCTCGCAGGCGTCGGCGAGGCGGCGCGTGAGCGCGGCTGCGACGTGATCATGAGCCATTTCTCGCCGACCAGTTTCGAGGACCTCTCGGCCGCGATGAACACGAGCCGCGCGGACGGCGTAATCTTCCTCGGGCAGAGCTTTCTGCACCAGAGCCTGAACCGGCTGGCCGAGGCCGATGGCCGGTTCGTGGTCTGGGGGGCCGAGATGCCGGACCAGCTGTACTGTTCGGTCGGATCGGACAATCTGGCGGGCGGACGACGGGCGACGCTGCATCTGGCTCGGCTGGGCCGCAAGCGTATCGTTTTCCTCGGCGACCTCGATCCACCCGAGGCCATGCAGCGGCATCGCGGCTATCTGGAAGCCCTCGCCAAGGCCGGGCTCGAGGTCGATCCCGATCTGATCCTGGACGCCCATTTCGAGGTTGAATCGGCCGAAGCCTCTGTCGACGGACTGATCCAGCGCGGGGTAAAGTTCGACGGCGTGGTCTGTGCCTCGGACCAGATCGCCCTCGGGGCCGTCCGGGCCTTGCTGCACGCCGGTCTCGGGGTTCCCGAGGACGTGTCCGTGATCGGTTTCGACAATGTGCCGTTCAGCCGCTATGCGCGCCCCGCCCTCAGCACTATTGCCCAGGACACCATGAAGGCCGGCCGATTGCTGGTCTCCAAACTGCTCGACAACCCCGGCGACTCCGTTGGCCGGTCGGAACGCATTCCCACCGATCTGATCGTTCGCGAGAGCTGCGGCGGCTGAGGTCATCCCGCGGCGGCCTTGAAGACCATGCCGGCCATCGGCGGCACTGCGTCGCTGGTCCCGGTATTGACCGCCTCGATGACCCGCCACCCTCCGGGCGCGGACCACGTCACGGGGGCGTCACCCAGGTTGAACACGCACAGCAATCGCTCCTCGTGGAGGGATCGCTCGAAACACAGCAGGCCGTCCGGGCCGTCCACGATCCGCATATCTCCACGTGTGAGGGCGGGATGGGCCTTGCGTCGGGCGATCAACCGCCGGGTGACATCGAGCATTGAACCGGGGTCGGATTCCTGCCGGTCCACCGCAAGAGCGACATGCCGGGGGTCGACGGGCAGCCACGGCTCCGCAGTCGAAAACCCGGCGTGGGGTAGGCTCGCCGACCACGGCATGGGCGTGCGGGCCCCGTCGCGGCCAAGGGTCTCGGGCCAGTTGGCTATGGCCTCGGGATCGACCAGCCGGTCAAAGGGAATATCGGCCTGGGGCAGGGCCAGTTCCTCGCCCTGATAGATGAAGACGTTGCCGCGCAGGCACATCAGCAAAAGCATGGCCATCTCAGCGTAGACCCTTGGATCGCGACCTTCGGCCCAGCGCGAAATGGCGCGCGGCGCGTCGTGATTCGAGAAGGTCCAGGAGGGCCAGCCCTGACCGTTTCGACCGTCCCAGGCTTCGGCACCTTCGCGGACCAGCCGCGCATTCAGCGCAGGGGCGTACAGGTAGAGGAATCCATAGGCGCTGTTCAGGTGGTCATCGCCGGCGGTGTAGACCTGCATCTCTCGTGCGGCGTGATCCCCGCCGACTTCGGCCACGCTGAAGCGACCGCCGTAGCTGTCGGTCAAGGCGCGGATTCGCTTGAGGAAGTCGGCGATTTGCGGCTGCGACTGGTTGTGGATCTTGTCCTGGAAATCAAACGGTCGGGTCCGCTTGCCGCCCGGGGGCAGTGGGGGGTTATCCTTCAGCAGCGGGTCGTGCATCGAGAAATTGATGGCATCGAAGCGGAAGCCGTCGACCCCGCGATCAAGCCAGAACCGGGTTGCGTCGAGCAGGGCGTCCTGAACCTCGGGCAGGTGCAGGTTCAGCTGCGGTTGCTCGGGCAGAAAATTATGCATGTAGTACTGACCGCGCCGCGCGTCCCAGGTCCAGGCCGGCCCACTGAACACTGACTGCCAGTTCGACGGCGGCGATCCGTCCGCCTTTGCGTCGGCCCAGACGAACCAGTCGGCTTTGGGATTGATGCGGGACTGGCGGCTTTCGGTGAACCAGGCGTGCTGGTCGGAAGTATGAGCGAACACCAGATCGGTGATGATTCGCAGACCGAGGCTGTGCGCCCTGGCCACCAGTGCGTCGAAGTCAGCCAGGGTCCCGAAGATCGGATCGACGTCGCAATAATCGGCAACGTCGTAGCCGAAATCCTTCATCGGCGAGGTGAAGAAGGGTGATAGCCAGATCGCGTCCACACCCAGTGAAGCGATGTGGTCGAGATGATCGGTGATGCCCTTCAGATCGCCGATTCCGTCGCCGCTCGAGTCGGCAAAACTGCGCGGATAAACCTGATAGATGACCGCACCGCGCCACCAGTCGGCGGGGCTGGCGCTGACGCGCAGGCTCTCAAGGCTCTGGACGGATAGGCTCAATCTTCTGGTGCTCCCCGGTGCCCGTCGACAACATGTTCGAGGGGTCAGTTTGCAAGTTTTTGCAGAGGCTGCAGCGTTCTGTCAATCGGTAGTTGGTGGCGGGTAGAGGTCAGATGGCGTTGGAGTAAAACGCCTGTTGCGCTGCAATAGCGCAGGGGCAGCGTCACATTTGCGCCACGCCATATGATCGACATGTTGATTGCGCGCTTGCAACGTTTCCATAAGTTTGCATAACTTTGCGCTGTCACCGGACGCTTCGACAGAAGAGCGACGGCCCAGAGGGAGAATGAGATGAAAACCGTGATCACCCGCCGCACCCGTCTGCTCGGGGGTGCCGCGCTCGGCGCCGTTGCAGTCATGACCTTTGCTGGAAGCGCGTCCGCCCAAGTCGGGCCGCAGCCGCAGCCTCAGGCGACCGAGGTCGATGAGGTCATCGTCACCGGTATCCGTGCCTCTATCGAGAATTCGATCGCGACCAAGCGGAGCAGCAGCTCGATCGTCGAGGTCGTTACGGCTGAGGACATCGGCAAGCTGCCGGACGTCTCCATCGCCGAGTCGCTGGCGCGACTGCCGGGTCTGACGGCGCAGCGTCTTGACGGTCGCGGCCAGGTGATCTCGATCCGCGGTCTGGCTCCCGACTTCACCACCGCCCTTCTGAACGGCCGCGAACAGGTTTCGGCGGGCGACAACCGCGGGGTCGAGTTCGACCAGTACCCCTCCGAGCTTCTCGGTAGCGTGCTGGTTTACAAGACACCTGACGCCGCCCTGATCGGTCAGGGCCTGGCCGGGACCGCCGACCTGCGCACCATCCGCCCGCTGGAACATGGCCGGCGGACCATCGCGCTTAACGCGCGGTATGAGTGGAACGAGTATGGGGCGCTGAATTCGGGCACCGAGGACACTGGCCAGCGCTTCAGCGTCAGCTATATCGACCAGTTCATGGACGGAACGCTCGGCGTCGTTCTGGGCTACGCCCATATGTCGACGCCGTACCAGGCCGAGCGGTTCGCTGCCTGGGGCTATCCGAACAGCGGGTCCAATCTGCTGATTGGCGGGGCCAAGCCCTATGTACAATCCAGCGAACTGGTGCGCGACGGCTATATCGCCACGATCGAGTACCGTCCCAACGAGAACTGGCACTCGACTTTCGACGCCTTCTATTCGGAGTTCGACAACACCCAGATCCTGCGTGGCATCGAGTTTCCGCTGGCGTGGGGCGGAAGCTCGGGGGCCTGCCCCGGACCGGCCGCGACCTGCCGTCCGGGTCCGGCACTGCGCCCCGGCTTCACGGTCGAGGACGGCATGATCGTCGCCGGCACCTTCGACAATGTGAAGGGTGTCGTCCGTAACGACGGTAACCGTCGCACCGCCGAATTGACCTCCCTGGGCTGGAACAATGTGTTCAGGCTTGGCGGCGGCTGGGAAGGCAGTCTTGATCTCAGCTATTCCAAGGCCGACCGGACCGACGTGGTGCTGGAGACCTATTCGGGCACCGGCCGCAACGTCACCGGCGCGCTGGACAGCCTCAGCTTCCGGACCACGCCGGAAGGCACGACCTTCTCCTCGATCCTCAACTACGCCGACCCGACCCTGATCCGTTTGACCAGCCCGCAGGGCTGGGGTGGCGGCACCTATCCGCAGGGTGTCGAGGGCGGTCAGGATGGCTTCATCAACAGCCCCTCGATCGTCGACGAACTGTCCTCGATCCGCGGGGAAATGGGCCGCGACTATGACGACGGCGGTCCGTTCACCCGCTTCGCGTTCGGCTTCAACCTGACCAGCCGTGACAAGGAACTGAACCTCGAGCGCTATTACCTGTCGCTGGTCGCCAATCGCGCCGATCCCCTGCACAACACCAGTGTGCCGGTGCCGTCACAGTTCCTGATGGCACCGACGCAGCTGACCTATCTCGGCCTCGGCCCGATGATCAGCTATGATCCGTTCGCCCTGGTCGCGAGCGGCATCTACGATCTGCTGGCACCGCAGGACGACAACCTGCTGGCCTTCGGATGGTCCGTGTCGGAAGAGGTCATGACCTCCTACTGGAAGGCTGATCTCGACAGCGTGTTCATGGGTGCGCCCGTGACCGGAAACCTGGGCTTCCAGGTCGTCCACACCGAGCAGTCGTCGGACGGAATCGCGGCGTCAGGCAATCCCGCTACGCCGGTCGCGGTTTCCGGCGGCGACAGCTACACCCAATTCCTCCCCAGCATGAATCTCTCTTTTGAGATCGCGAACAATCTGTATGTCCGCGTCGGCGCGGCGCGCGAAATGGCCCGTCCGCGGATGGACCAGATGCGGGCGTCGATCAACATCGACTACAATGACAGCCGCGCGACCAGCACGGACGTCAACAACGGTCCGTGGGGGGGGAGCGGCGGTAACCCGAACCTGCGTCCCTGGATCGCCAACGCCCTCGACATTTCGATCGAGAAATATTTCGGGCGGGCCGGCTATGTCTCGCTGGCGGGATTCTACAAGGACCTCGATAGCTACATCTACGACCAGCAGCAGCTGACCGACTTCACCGGCTATCCCATCACGGGTCCGCAGCCGACCCTGCGCCAAGGCTACATCTCCACGCCCCAGAACGGCGAGGGAGGTGAGATCCAGGGCGTCGAGTTCGCGATGTCCGTTCCCTTCGACATGATCTGGGCTCCGCTCGAGGGTTTCGGTGCCACCTTCAGTGCCTCCTACACGGACAGCAACATCATCCCGAACCCCGGCAGCCCGTCCACGCCTCTGCCCGGCCTCTCGGAGAAGGTCGGCAACCTGACCGTTTACTACGAGCGTGACGGTCTCCAGGCCCGGATCAGCAATCGCTATCGGTCCGAGTTCATCGGCGAGCTGTCAGGCATCGGCACCGACCGCATCCAGCGGATGGTCGACGCCGAATCGGTGGTCGACGCCCAGATCGGTTACGAGTTCCAGTCGGGTCCGCTGGAAGGTCTCTCGGCCCTGTTCCAGGTCAACAACCTGACCGACGAGCAGTTCAAGACCTTCGAGAACAACGACCGTCGCCGGGTGCTCGACTATCAGCAGTACGGTCGCACCTTCCTGGTGGGCGTCAACTACCGCTACTGATCGTTCCAACTGGTCGAAAAGGGGTCGCTTCGGGAGACCGGAGCGGCCCCTTTGTCCAGCGCGTGGCTGCCCGATATGAGTCCATCGGCCGGCTCTCTGGATGCAGGCGTTGCTGACGGCTCCCATGGGCCGCCGGTGACGAGGCATAGATGGCCCCAGGGCCAAGGGAAGAGACAGGATGGAAGTCCAGCAAACCAAACCCAAGGGCACGGGCCTCGCCTTCGCCTATGTGACGACCCTGTTCTTCGCCTGGGGTTTCGCCACCTCCCTGATCGATCCGCTGATCGCGGCCGTGCGCAAGGTGTTCGATCTCAGCACCGCCGAGGCCATGCTGACGGCGTCGGCGTGGTTCATCGCCTATGCTGTGGTGTCGGTGCCGGCGGCCGCGGTACTGAGCAAACTGGGCTACAGCCGATCGATTATTTCCGCCCTGGCGGTGATGGTGCTGGGCTGTCTGATCGTGCCGGTGGCGACGATCCTGGACTGGTATCCCGGTGTATTGATCGCCCTGTTCGTCATCGCCTCGGGAGTGACCCTGCTGCAGGTTGCGGCCAATCCGCTGGTGGCGGCGCTCGGCTCGCGCAAGAGTTCGCACGCCCGGCTGAACTTCTCCCAGTTCTTCAATTCGCTCGGAACGACCCTGGGGCCCTACCTGGGCGCGACCGTGCTGTTGACCGGCGGCGTCTTCGCCACCGGAGCGGTGGTGACCGCCGCCACCCGCGGCGAGTCCCTTCGCAGCATCGACCTCGCCTTCCTGGGCCTCGGTGCATTCTTCGCCGTGGTCGCCTTCTTCATCTTCACCGCCCGCAGGAAGATCAACGCCGCGGCGGCCGGGGCCGAGGAGGCCGGCGGTGTGGTCTCGCCGCTGAAGGCCTTTACCTCGCCCTGGGCCTTGTTCGGCGGCCTGGCCATCTTCATCTACGTCGGGTCCGAAGTGACCATCGGCGGTCTTCTGACCAACTTCCTCAGCAGCCCGACAATCCTGAACATCGCCGAGGCCGATGCGGGACGCATGGTCAGCCTGTACTGGGGCGGGGCCATGATCGGGCGTTTCATCGGTGCCCTGCTCCTGACCCGTATCCGGGCCGGCGTGCTGCTGACGGTCAACACCGCCGTAGCTGCCATCCTGTGCCTGGTCGTGACCCAGACGTCCGGCGAAACGGCAGCCTATGCCGCGATCGCCATCGGCTTTTTCAACTCGATCATGTTCCCCACCATCTTCACCCTGACGCTCGAGCGGTCAGGCGCACCAGCCTCGGCCACATCGGGATTGCTCTGCACCTCCATCGTCGGCGGGGCCGTGCTGCCCTATATTGCCGGCCGGCTGGTGGACGATGCGGCGATGATGTTCAATCCCGCCTTCTTCGTTCCGTTGGCGGGCTATGGGCTGCTGACCGTCTTCGCGATCGCCTGCGCCCGCACGGGATCGCGCGGGGCCGATGTGGTGGCCACGCCCTCGCCCCACTAGAGCGAAATCGGTTGAGTTGGACGCTGTCCAGCCTGGCTCGGATTTCGCTCCAGTCTGATGCTGGAGCATTTTTTGGATTCAGGTCGCTTCAACCTGAAACAAAAATGGTCCAGGCCGTTCGAAGGCTTGAGACGAAAGGGCCGCCGGGTGTCTCCCGGCGGCCCTTGTTCGTTCGGGGCGTCACAGGGACAGCGTCCGGCGTGGAGCCGGGCACCGGGTCCTAGCGATCGTCCTAGCGATCGTCCGACCACATCCTTTTGGACCTGAGCCAAGCCTCGTGCTCCGGCAGGGCCTCGACCGTGCGCGCGAGGATGTCCGAGACGTCGCGCAGACCTGCCGCCGCCCGCTCGTGGTTGCTGTAATCGTACAGTGGATTGGCCCCGCGCGGGACAATGCCCTGGCCGTACATCACTGCCAGCCATGAGCCCTGGCTGAAATATTCGTCCGCCCCGACCTGGTACAGCAGGGCCCGGTCGCGGAAGGCCTCGACCCGCTCGGCCAGGGTGTCCGGAATCGGCATGGCCGCGACCTGCCGCCAGAAGGGCGAGTCGTCCCTCTGGCTCGCGTGATAGTGCAGGATGACGAAGTCGCGGATCAGCTCGACCTCACGGCCGAGACGACGGTTGTAGCCGGCGATGTTGACCGGGCTGAAATCCATGTCCGGGAAATGCTGCAGCAGGCGATAGATGCCAGCCTGGACCAGATGGATGCTGGTCGATTCCAGGGGCTCGATGAAGCCGCTGGACAGGCCCAGGCTGACGACATTCCGGTCCCAGTATTTCTTGCGCCGTCCGGTCAGGAAGCGGAGCGGGCGGGGCTCGGCCAGGGGCTCGCCATCCAGATTGGCGAGCAGGGTCTCGCGCGCTGCATCGTCGGACAGATGGTCCGAGCAATAGACATAGCCGTTGCCCGTCCGGTGCTGCAGGGCGATGCGCCACTGCCAGCCCGCCTCCCGCGCCGTCGACAGCGTATAGGGCGTCAGCGGCGACACGCTGGCGCACGGCACGGCCATGGCGCGATTGACCGGCAGCCAGTGCGACCAGTCCTCGTATCCCGCCTTCAACGCGCCCTCGATGAGCAGGGCGCGGAAGCCGGTGCAGTCAATGAACAGGTCGGCCGTGAGCTCGCGACCGTCCTCGAGCCGGACGCCGGTGACAAAGCCGTCGTCCGGGCGCTGGACCACATGGACGATCTTGCCCTCGAACCGCTGAACGCCGCGGCCCTCGCAGATCCTGCGCAGGTATCGGGCGTAGAGACCGGCGTCGAAATGATAGGCGCTGAACAGGCTGTTGCGCGGGGACCGGGGGTCAGGATCGCGTTCGCCAACCTTGCCGGCGTCGGCGGCGCGCGAACAGATGGAATAGTCGCCGAGATCTCCTGCCAGGCCCCTGGCCTTGAGCGAGAAATAGGTTTGCTGGAAGTCGGAAAGCGAGGGCCCGCGCCCGTAGGTGCCGAACGGATGGACGTAGCGATTGCCGATATGGCCCCAGTCCTTGAAGACGATGGCGACCTTCAGTGTCGCCTTGGTCTCGCGCATGAACTCGGCCTCGTCGAGACCGATCATGGTGTTGAAGTCGCGGATCGGCGGCACCGTCGCCTCGCCGACACCGACGATGCCGATGTCGTCGGATTCGACCAGCGAGACCTTGGCGTGCGGACCCAGGGTGCGTTGCAGGGCGGCGGCCGCCATCCAGCCGGCGGTACCGCCGCCGACGATCAAAACAGTGCGAACAGGTTGTGCCAAGCGAACCTCCGGGCCGCTCTCTCACGGCATGTCACAGCATAGGGGGCGTCGCGCCCGGCTCAAACCGAAACAGGTCCACGAAAGCGGGTCCGGCGGGGCGTAGTGCGGCACTGGCGTCGCTTGCCACGCCGCGCTCAGCGCGCCTCTGAAATCAGGACGGCACCGAAAAGGGGCGGCAGGTCGAACCGGGCCGTGGGGCCGGCGCTCAAGCGGTCTCCGGTGAGCGCATTGACGTATTCGCGACCGCGGAGTTCGGGCGGCAGGGCGACGTCAACCGTCCTTGCCATCTCCGAATTGTTCACGGCGACGAGCGCGGTAACGCCATCGAGGGATCGGGAGGCGACCACGACGTTGCGGTCCGCATGAAGCGGCGCACCGAGATCGCCGAGCGACAGGACTGGATGCCGGCCTCTGAGCCTCAGCAGCCGGCGAACATCAGCGTAAAGCTGGAGGTCGGGCTCGCCGCCCTCATCCGCCCAGGGGAAGGTACGACGGTTGTCGGGATCCTCGCCGCCGGTGACCCCGACTTCATCGCCGTAGAAGACCGTCGGCGCGCCGGGCCAGGCCACCTGCATCAGCACCGCGAGCAGATAGCGACGCCTGGCCTCGTTCGCTCGCTCGGCATCGTCGCCATGATCGCCGAGCAGCCACAGGCTCCGTGCCGTGTCATGGGTCGACAGCAGGTTCAGTGAGGCGCGCAGGGAGGCGGCGGGGTAGAGTTCGCGCAGCAGTTCGATGTTGCGATAGTTGCCGACCACGTCGCCGCCTGCGGCGATATCCAGCACCGCATTGCGGAACACATAGTTCATGGTGGCGTCGAAGGTGTCGCCGACAAAATATTTGGAGGCTTCGAACCAGGCTTCTGCGATGGTGATTGCGCCGGGGTCGTGGGCCTTCACCGCCGTGCGCCATTCGCGCCAGAAGTCGTCCGGCACCCAGGGGGCTACGTCCATCCGCCAGCCCGCGGCCCCGCGATCCAGCCACAGACGGCTGATCGAGTCGTCAGAGCCGTAGGCAAAGGCGCGATAGGAGGGCGAGGCCTCGTTCAGTTCCGGCAAATCCCGGACCCCGGTCCAGCCCCGGTAGCGATCGTCAGGGTCGGCCGGGTTCGGATCAAGATGGTACCAGTCGGCGAACGGGCTGTCGGTCCGAACCTCGCCGCCTTCCAGGGCACCGACGCCGGGGTGTTTGGCAAAGCGGTCGAAATAGAGGCTGTCCCACCCCGTGTGATTGAACGAGGCGTCGACGACCACCCGGATTCCCCGCAGGGCAGCTTCCCGCGTCAGTCGCTCGAAGTCGGTATTGGTGCCAAAGGCGGGGTCGACATTGCGATAGTCGGCCGTGTCGTACTTGTGATTGCTGGCCGCCGTGAAGATCGGGGTCATGTAGAGGGCGTTGGTACCGAGGTCGGCGAGGTGATCCAGCTTTTCGATGATCCCGGCCAGATCGCCGCCAAAGACGTCGTTGCCGCCGAGAGCATCAGAGCCGTCGCCGGAACCCGGACGGAAGGGCCGTTCAGTCCACCCGGCATGACTCTCCACCGACTGGTCCTGAAACGTGCCCGGCGCTGGCCGGGGATCATTGGACGGATCACCATTACGGAACCGCTCCGGAAAGACATAGTACCAGACGGCCTGCTGCGCCCACGCCGGCACCGTGAAGTCGCGCGCGTGCACGGTCAGCCGGAAGCGGCGAATGGCACCGGGGTCCTCCGGCAGATCGGCCGCGACGCCTTCGCCATTGGCCCCGCGTTCGCGCGTCCAGTAGATCGGCGCAGAGTTGTTTTGATAGGCGAACCGCTGCCCGCCGATCTCGACCTCGAACCAGTAACCGTAGGTGCCGGGGGCGTCGAAGGTGCGTCGCGCCGACCAGCGGCCGTCGGCACCGCGGACCAGCGGAATGCGGTCGGCCAATTCGTAGGCCAGAACCTCCTGATTGCCCTCAAGCCGGCGGTGCTCGATCACGAGGGTCGCGCTGTCCACGGCGGGCGGTCCGTCCAGCGCAAACTCGACCTCTGTCCCGTCCGGGACCGCGCCGAACGGCGACCTGTGGCGGGCCAGTCGACTGTCGTGCCGCAGCGCCCCGGCCCGCGGGTCGGACAGCGGCGCGACTTGCGGCGCGACGCGGGTGAGGACGAGGGCCGGCTGGTCTCCATCCAGCCGCAGGCGGAGCGTGCTCCAGCCGTCGAACCGAAGGCGAATGTTGTCAGTTCCGCCGGCGTCGGCGCGCGCGATCACACCACGCTCGGCCTCCGGCCCGCGCGGGGCGGCGAAGGTCGACCCTGGGGCCCAGTTGGCGTCTGCGATCTTGAATTCCTGGGTGCCCTGCAGCTCGGTCGTCACGACATAGGCGTTACAGTCCCAGGTCATCGCGTAGTCTTCGGCCGCCGACCAGCCGCTCATCGTGCCGCGCAGATACAGGCGCTCATCGCCGAGCGGCGGGGCGGTGCAGCGGTCGACCGGGGTGGCCGTGAGAGTCGCACAACCGCCTAGCACGCCAGCCGAGATCAGTCCGACCAGGGCCCGGCCAAGGCCCGGGGCTACACCCGACGGGGCCTGGGCGGGCGGTGCTTGTCGAACCTCACGGCGCATCGGCGGCCTCGAACAAGGACAGGGTACGGGGGGTCGGGCAGGTGATCTGCCCCCCGGCGACCCGGCACAGGTCTCCGGCATAGGCGTCGCGGACGGCGGTGCCGTCGGCGAACACCGCACCGGATGGCACCTGGGTGAAGGGCGCGGCGGCGGAATGGGCGGCGACGATGCGATCCTTCATGCCTGCCTCATCGAGCACGCGGGAGAAGGCGTAGGGGGCTTCGGACAGCACCTGATGTCGGCCGGCACCGACCGCCAGATGCCGCTGCCGGAACCGCCCGAGCCGCTGCCAGTGTGCAAGGATCGCCTGACCTTCGGGGCTCTCGGCGACCGACCAGTTCATCGATGTACGCAGGCGGGCATCCCCGCTGGTTCCCCCTGCGACAAGCGGGCGGCTGAGCTCGTCACCATAATAAATCTGGACGGCGCCGGGGGCGAGCATCAGCCTGGTTGCATTGTCGAACGGGTTGGTCCGCTCGGGATCCAGCGGCTCCATGTCGTCGTGCGAGGAAATGTAGTTCAGCATGCCGCGTCCCGAGAAGGTCGTCGCGAACTCGGCGGCATACTGGTCGAACAGTTCCGGCATGGGGGCCCGTGCATGGGTCGGGAACCCCATGTTGATCAGGGCGTCGAAGCCATGGTCGAAGAAGTCGACGCGTCGATCGCCAAAATCGTAGGCGCGCCCGACGGACTTCTGGAAATTCGCCAGACCGAAGTTGAACACCTCGCCGACCATGTAGAATTCCCGGTCCTCGCCGAGCGCCTCGGGATGGCTGGACGTCCACTCCGCATGGGCCCGTTCGGCTTCCGCCTTGAGGGCCGCCCACACCTCCGGCTCGACATGTTTGGCGGTGTCGACCCGGAATCCGTCGACGCCGTATTCCCGCACCCAGTCCGTCAGCCATTTGATGAGGTAGTAGCGGGGTGCCCTCGGATAGCCGGTGCGGGCGAAGAAGGCATCGAGTTCAGCGACTTCCTGCTCCAGGCGGCCTTCCGCGCGCCATTTGTCGACCAGGAAGGGCGGCAGGTCCACGGGGGTGTCGGAGTCGGTGCGGATGTCCTGCAGGGCCGGGACGATCAGGCAGGTCGCCGTGCCGGCGAAGGATTGATAATCGCAGGTCGGCTCGGTCCGGACCCAGTCGCTCGGCCAGGCCGGGTCGTCGCCGCCGATCGGCGGGCCGGCGTGGTTGATAATGACGTCGACCAACACGCGAATGCCCTGGTCGTGGGCGCGCCGGACCATCTCGGCAAAGTCCGCCTCGGTGCCAAAGGCGTCATCGACCGCCGTCCAGTCCTTCGGCCAGTAGCCGTGGAAGGCGTAGGAGCGCCCGTATTCCTGATGCGGCTGGCGCACCTGCTGGATCACCGGCGTGGTCCAGATCGCGGTCACACCCAGATCGCGGAAATAGCCGTCATCCAGCTTCTGGATCACGCCCCGCAGATCGCCGCCGGAAAAGGAGCGGAGGGGGTCGCCGTCAGCCACCCGGCCGTAGGCGGTGTCGTTGGCCGGCTCACCGTTGGCGAACCGGTCGGTCATGAGGAAATAGACCGTGGCGTTGCGCCAGAAGGCATCGGTTTCGGCGGCCCGGCACGGGGCCGCGCCCAGGGTCATCAGACATCCCGCGGCGATCGCGGCCCAGGTCGCCTTGTGCTTCATGACCCTCTCCCTGCGCTCACGCTGCCATTACCTGCAAAAATCGGCAACCAAAATGACCGTGTCATGGTCGCTGGGCCATGAATGATTTGATTTAAAAGCTTATTTATTCAGGCCGCGGCGGGCGGATTGCTGCAAAACTTTGCAGATCGGGGGTCGACGCACGGTTCCGGCAGGCTCGTCACAAGGCGTCCCCGGTCCGGGCTTCAGAGACGCCAGACAGGACGAGCCTGGACCGTCTCAGGCGTCGCCCGCTGCCGACAGCGGTCATCATACGGGCGGAGGGTTGATCGCTGGCGACACCCCGGCATCCTGTCCGGCGGCGATCCCGGTCCCGGTCCCGAGTTCGCAGGACCGCCATCATCGGGCAGTGCGTGGCGGTGGGGGCAGGCTAACGCTAACTTGTCTCCAGCTAGCGCACCCTCCACTGAGCTCGAAGACATTTAATACCCGATGGTCAAGTTGCGCGTCGGGCTTGCTGTCCGCCGAGAGCTCGCGCTTCTGGGCTCAACAGCTAGCCAGCCGTTTCTGGGGGAGAATCCGGCGAACCCACTGATGGCATCTGTTTATCTACATTGAATAATTGCAGCTTCTGTTGATTTCCTGGCCTGTTCACGGTCACGGCGCGACCAGTAATGGCGATTACGCGCCAGCCGTCGATCTCACCGCCAATCGGCACTCGCTCGACCTCGCCGGAAGTTGCGCTTCGCAGATAGGCTTGCCGGCTTCCCAGCAGTCCGATGAGAGTTGGAGCGGCGATTACCGGGGTCGCCGGTACTGCTTCGACGGGCTGGCTTGACGTGAGTCGCAGGGGGGCGGCGATTGTGGAGGGGGCGGTGCGCCGGGCAGCATATTCCGGACCCGCATAATGACTGCCAGTGTTCGGTGCTGGCTCTTGCGTCGGACGAACCGGCCAGGCGAGCAGGCCGAGAGTGAGCACGGAGCAGACGGTGCCGAAAACATAGGCGTTGCGGCGCTGAACAGGTGTCATGCGACTACAATCAGGAGATTTAGGCTGGAGCGTTCCTGGCCGTCAGGCTCGGCGGCGATGGTCATGGAGGTCAGTCGGATTGCGTCGCGATTAACCGCGACCCAATTAGCCGCGGCTTGACCGTCGTCGATCGACCAGCGGCCTTCGATTTTTACCAGAGCCAGCTGGAGCCCGCCGCCCAAGGGGCGCATCGAGGTCACCTCCACAGACTGGAGGGTCAAGCCTAGACCCCCGAGCTGACCGTTCAGATACTCCCCGATCTGGGCCTTTGGGTCGCGATCCGCGAGGCGCAGAACGGGAAGCGGCGATGTCCAGGGTTGGGGCGTGATCGCGGTCGAGACTGCGGTCGGGACTGGGTCTTTTTTCGCCCGGCCGACGTCGACTACCGCACTGATGATCGCCACCGCCGAACTGAGCGTCAGCCCCGCACAGACCACGGCCGTGAGCGCGAGGGCTCGCGATAACCAGGGTTTGATGGTCATGCGCAGACCGCCTTGACGAAGGTGGCAGTGGCCGATTCGTCATCGGCCTGTCCGACCTCGGCCCCGGCGGCTTCCAGGGCATGCCGATCGCCCCCGGTCGGGAGCTGGACCGTGATCTGCTCCGGGTCGAGCGCCAAGGCGCGGACTGCTATGGCCGTGGTCGTCTGTTGATCCAACCGTGCCAGAACGCACAGCAGTAGGGTCGAGGCGTCACTGCGGTCGAGGGCGGTCCATTCGGCCCGGGCCTGCGTCTGTTGTTCGGCGTGAAGAGCCTTTCGGGTGGCCTGCCGCTGGGCCTCGGCAATTTCCGGCAGGCGCTGGGTACGCCAGGATTCGGCACGAAGATTACCGGCCAGGGTAACGGCTGCAAAGCCGAGGGCCATCGCCGCAGCCAGGGGGGCGTGTTTTAGCAACCGGGTTTCGCGATCGTCGACGCCGGACGGATTGCGAAACCGGAACACGACCTCGGTGTCGTCGATTTTCTTGGGGACTTTGACGATCCGCTGATGTCTGAAGACCGGGTCGTTCAGGGTTTGACGGCGAATGACTCCGAGCGCGAATACGCCTTCGCTACCGTCTTTGCGTACGAAGGACAGATCAAACACGGTGTCGGCGGCCGGCAAGGGCGACAGCCGGTCCAACTGAAGCCTGACGATGGCGCGGGCCTGGCGCGGCGAGGTCGTCGGGAGACGTAGCAGCCGCGCCATGACCTCCGGGGCCTGACCGGCGGACTCCGGGGCGGGCCCGGGCGCGTCTAGGGGGCTGTGATCGTGCGGCATGATTGGCTGACGGTGTCATATTCGCAGATCTCGGGGAGATCGCAGCGATAGCGGGGGGGATGGGTTGGGTTGACGGTGTCGACGGACGAGGCGGGGGGACGACAGCGTGGGGCAGCACGATCGGCAAGTCCGGCCTGGGCCAGTGCCAGTCGGCCACTGGCACGCGCCAGGGCCGAATAGCCGGCCGTGACACCGACGAGGAGGATCGAGGCGACCGACATGGCGATCATGAGCTCGAGGACGGTGTAGCCGGCGCGGGGGGCAGGACCGCTTCGACGACCAGGGCGTCGTGCTGACGGCGATCGACGACGATCCGCACGCGTCGCGCAACGGAGGGCCGCTCTGGCGTGGCCGCCGATGTGGTTGAATAGCTCCATGCCCGCCCGTCACTCTCCCCGGTCTGTTGTCCGTCGGGACGCTCCCCCGCGTAAAGCCCTTCATAGAGATCTTCGGCGATTTTTGCTGCGACCAGCCGATCCCGAGCCTGGGCGGTCCGCATCACCGTATTGGCCGCCAGCCCCACGGCGGCGCTGACCGCAACGGTGGTGATCACCAGCGCTACCATGGCGTCGATGGTCAGATAGCCCTCCCGGCGAACTTGCTTCTTACAGTGCAACCGCATCGCCCACCGCCAACAGCCCCTGAAACACCATCATGGTAATCAGGCCGACCATGCCGCCGACGGCAATGATGACCAGGGGCGTCACTACGGAAAGCACCCGTTCAATGGCCTCCTGGGCCCGGGCCCCGAGAGCTTCGGCACCGTCGCCCAGAGCCTTGGCCACATGGCCGGACTGTTCTCCGAGCGCGACGTAGTGGATCAGGTCGGGCGGCACCCCTACCGGGGCCTGGAATGCGTCGGACAGACGGGCCCCCTCCATCAGTCGGGTGTCCTGGGCCGCGAGCTGCCGACTGACGGATTTCAGGGTGATGGGCGCGCGGGCCAGCCGCCAGGCGGCGGCCAGCGGCACCCCGGCCTGAAGCATCACCGCCAGTCGCGAGGCGAGGTTGGCGAAGACGAAATCCCTGAGCGGCGAGCGGCGACTCTTCATCAACAGCCGCGCGACCAGGTCGCGGGCCAGGTCCCGGCCTCCGGGCCAGACGGCCAGGGCGACGGCGACCATGCCCACCCCCACGCCGAAGACCGGCATGACGGCGCGGACCACGGCACCGAACACGAGCACCGTGCGGGTTTGCGACGGAATATTGTCGCCCAGTCCCTCGAACGCCGGCTCCAGCGAGGGCAGTACCGCATAAGCATAGATGGCAATCGATCCCAAGGCGATCAGGACAACGAAGGCCGGGTAGATGCTCAGGGTGATCATCCGCTTCTTCAGCTGATCGGAGGCCGCAAGAGATCGTGCGCCCGCCGTCAGGACCTCGATCTGCTGGCCGGACGCCTCGCCGGCACGGGCCAGGGCCTGCAGAAATCGGGCGGGCTGCCCTTCGGCCGCCTGGAGCGCCTGGGACAGGGGCTCTCCGTTGGACAGGCGCAGGCGGACTTCGCGCGCCACGGCGGCAAGCCGGGGTGTTTCGCGGGTTTGCAGAAGGGTCAGGGCCTGGGTCAGGGCCAGGCCGCTGGAGAGGAGTTGGGCAAGGTCTCGGGCGAAGCGGGCCGCGTCGGCCTCGTTCAAGCTGAGGCGGTTGGCCCCCTGGAACAGGGCGGGACGGATCGTCAGGGGATGCATCCGCGCGTCGATGAGCTGGTCGCGCAAGGCCCCGGCTTCGGCAGCGTACCCGATCCCGCTTATGCGGCGGCCATTGGGCCCAAGCGCGACATAGCGAAAGGCCTTCATCGGTCGGCGAGCCGCCAAGCGTCGCCCCAGTCCAGCCAGCCTTCGGCGGACTGATCCAGGGCGTCGGTGCGCAGACTCGCATAACCGGATTGGGTGGCCAGCCGTTGGCGCAGTGCGGCGGCCGGAACGCCCGATCCGATCAACTCGCCCATCTCGGGGTCGCAGACCATGAGCTCGCTGACGGCGCGCCGACCCTTGCGGCCGGTCTGGCCGCAGGTGGCACAGCCCGTGGCGCGCCCCACGATAGAGAAATGTCGCTTCACGCCGGATTGCTTGAGCGCGTTGTCTTCTTCAGGACTGAGGGGCGCGCTTGTCTTGCACAGTGCGCACAGCTGCGCGGCCAGACGCTGGGCCAGTACGCCGATTAGGGCGTCGCCGAGCAGATAGCGCTCAACCCCCATATCGATCAGTCGGGACGGTGTGGTTGCGGCGTCATTGGTGTGCACGGTCGCGAGCACCAAATGTCCGGTCAGGCTGGCCTGGACCGCGAGACGGGCGGTTTCAGAATCCCGGATCTCGCCGACCAGGATGACGTCAGGGTCGTGACGCAGGAAGGATCGAAGCGCGGTTGAAAAATTGAAGCCTGCAGCTTCGTTCACCTGGCTCTGGAGGATATCTTCGAACACATATTCAACCGGATCCTCGATTGTCAGGATCTTGTTGCGTGTTGAGGCAAGCTGACGGAGTCCAGCGTAAAGGGTTGTGGTCTTGCCGCTGCCGGTGGGACCCGTCACTAAAAGAAGGCCATGGCTCCGGTCCAGGAGATCCGAGAGTCCCGAGACGACTGACGGACGCAAGCCCAATCGCTCCAGTGAATAGTCGACGTCGCGTCGGGTGAGCAGGCGCACAACGAGCGACTCCCCGAACACCGTGGGCGTGGTGGAGATACGCACGTCCACGGGCGCGCCCCGGACAGAGATGGTCGTGCGGCCGTCTTGCGGCGCGCGGCGTTCGGCCACATCAAGGTCCGATAGGACCTTGATCCGGGCGATTAGAGCCGGCCCGAGATCGACTGCCAAACGCTCCTGATCCTGCAGGGTGCCGTCAATGCGGAACCGGACCCGAGTATGGTCGGCCTTCTGTTCGATGTGGACATCAGACGCATTGATCAGAAAGGCCCGCTCCAGGATTTGGTCCGAGATGCGGACCACCGGCGCGTCCCGGGCGATGTCCTTGAGGCGTTCTGCGTCGTCGAGCCAGGTTGCACCGGTATTAGTCGAGGGGGAGGGGGTGTCGCGCGCTTCCGGCAGGACCTGAACCTGGCGCCAAGCGCTGAGTCGGACCGTTCGGATTGGAATGTCCCGCCCAAGCGCAAAGCGAAGCGCCTCCACGGTCGCCGTATCCCCTGGATCGACCAAGCCTAGACTCCAGCCGTCGAGATCGTCGGCCATGGCCACCGCATAGCGATCTTGAAGGTAGCGCACACTGAGGCCAGGGAGTTCGATTCTTTCAATCTGGGTCTCCATGGGCCAGATCGGGGCGTCGTAGAGGGTGGCGCAGGCATGGGCGATCGCTTCTTCGGTCGCCATCCCCAGCAGACTGAGGGCGACAGCCAAGGGTTGTCCCGAGTTGCGGCAGGCCTTTAGGGCCCGTTCCATCGCGCTCCCCGTCAGGCCCAGGCTGTCGCCAAGGTCCGAGCGCGGGTGAGCGGGTTCTGGCAGATCAAACTCGTCCCGGATCGCGGCCATACTCATTGCCGTGGACTCAGCCCCGGCTCCCCCTATAAGTCATCTATAAGTAGCGCGTTGGTTCGGGGGGAGCCATGGGGGAGACCCCTCAAAAAATCATTCACCTGCGGGCGCGTCTGCGTCAGGGCTATACCCTGACTGAAATGCTCGTGGTCCTGGTGATCATCGGACTGATCAGTGCGATTGTCGTACCCCAGACCTTAGGGCAGATGGACCGGGCCAAGGCGCGGGCCGCGCGGCTGAAGCTTGAGAGCGTGGCCGCGGCGCTGGAGATGTATTCTGCGGATCTATCGCGATACCCGACGGCGGAAGAAGGCCTGGACGCGCTCCTTGAACCACCGGCTGCCGTTCCCGACTGGACCGGCCCCTATCTGTCTGACCGTGCGCTCTTAAAGGATCCATGGGGGACGTTGATTGTCTATGTTCCGCCCTCTGCTGCCGGCGAGAAATTTGTTCTGAGCAGCTTTGGGTCGGATGGCACAGCGGGCGGATCCGGCTTCAAGCGCGACATTATCCTACGGCCTGCCCAATGACCCTATTGCGATCGGCTGTCGTCGGGACGGCGCTTCTCCTGCTCGCCGGTTGTGAAACCCCGCGGGGGGTCCGGCCGGACCTTGTGACCGTGCCGCAGAGCCGCGCCGGTTCCGCAAGCAACATTGGCCCTTCGGCCCCCGTATCCGACCCGGAGAGCGCAGCGCCGGCCTGGCGGATCGAGGGACCACCACCGGCCCTGCCCGCCGCGAGAACGGCGGCTTCGCCGGTTCGAAGTTTCGCGGTAACCCTCGACCAGGCTCCTGTCGGCGTTATCGCTGATGCGGTTCTGGGTCAGTCGATGCGTCGCTCGTTCCGGGTCGACCCTTCGGTCCAGGGGACGTTGACCTTCAGCCTGACCGGCCGAATGAGCGAGGCCGAAGCTCTGGCCAGTCTTGATCGGGCCCTGCGCAGTGTTGGGGCCTCCGTGGTGGCAGAGGGGGGCGGCTATGCGGTGGTGCCTCAGGCCCAGGCCGACAGGCTGCAGGGGCCGCCAGTCCTGGTACGGGACGGCATGGACGCCCTGGTCGGCAGTGCCGTCTATCAGGCCCGGGCGGTTAGCGCGGCGGAGATCGTCAGACTGCTTGAACCGTTAGCCGGTACCGGGGCCACGGTTCGGGCCGACCCGTCACGCGAACAGGTGTTCGTCTCGGGAGATCCGACCACGGTCAATGCGCTGATCCGGACGGCGCGATCGCTCGATGTGGATTGGTTACAGGGCAAGAGCCTGCAGTTCTTCCCGGTCCGGTTTGCCAGCCCCACAGAGATTGCCGGCGAGATACGTCAGGTGTTCGGCGGCCCGGACGGCCCCATCGGCAGCCAAATCCAGATTATCGAGCTGAGCCGCCTTAATGGATTGCTGGTTGTCGCGCGGGCTCCAGAAGGCCTGGACCGGGCCGCGGAATGGATCGGCCGGTTTGATCGTGCACCGCCGCCGGCGTCTCGCCGCCTTCGATCAATCCCTCTGGCCAATCTCGAAGCGGAGCAGTTAGTCACCACCCTGTCGACACTTCTGGGAGAGTCACCCGGAGCCGCTCGGACGACGGGTGAGGCTCCTGCATCGACACCGCCGCAGGGAACGACCACCAATACGCCACCGCCGATGGGGGCATCGGGGAATTCAGGCGGCGGCGGGACCCTAAGACTTACGGCGGACCCACGTACCAATTCGCTGATCTTGCTGGCCAACGACGCTGAATATCGCAATGTCATGGATATCGCGCAGCAGTTGGACTCGCCGCCGCCGCAGGTGCTCGTCGAGGCGACCATCGCTGAGGTCACGCTTAATGACCGGCTTCGCTATGGTGTCCAATGGTTCTTTGACGACGACAAATTGAGCGGTGGATTTTCGTCGGGTTCGGACGACAGTGCTGCCTCGAGCTATCCCGGCCTGTCGCTGCGCTACCTGAATGTCGATGTTCGGGCGGTGCTGAATGCCCTGTCCACAGTCACCGACGTCCAATTGATCTCGACACCGCGCCTTCTCGTCTTGTCGAATGAAAGCGCGGAACTGCAGGTCGGTGATCAGGTACCCATCGTCACGCAGACGGCAGTGGGGGTGAACGCGGACAGCCGCATTCTCAACAGCGTCCAGTACCGCGACACCGGCGTCGTCCTGACGGTCACGCCACGGGTCAGTGAGTCAGGACGCATGTTCATCGATATCTCTCTGGAGGTCAGTGAGGTCGCAGGTACGACGAGCTCTGACATCGATTCCCCGACCATCCAGCAGCGCCGTCTCAGCACGCGGATCCAGGTCGAGGATGGCCAGCTGGTGGTCCTGGGTGGCCTGTTGCGTTCGACCCGGAGTCTTGGCGACACGGGCATTCCGGGATTGAGCCGGATTCCGGTTCTGGGCGGCCTGTTCCGAACCCGGGACGACACCCAGCGTCAGACCGAACTGGTGATGTTCCTGCGGCCCACGGTCATCCGTGCCCGTGAAGACGTTGATGCAGTCTCCGATGAGATGGTGGCCCGCCTCAGGGCCCTGGGGTTGCCTGTTGAACAGACCCGCCCTTAGGCGTCGCAGCGGCTATGTCTCGCTGCTGGCGGTCTCGTTCGCCTTCGGCCTGGCTACGCTCGGCACAGCCGTGGCGGTATCGGTGCGCGCCTATATCTCGGCCTCGACGGGTCAGGAGCGGGAAATTCTGGACCGGATCGCTCTGGAGGCCGGTGCCTTTGAGACCCTCGGCCATCTGGCTGCCGGCGCTTCAGTACCAGCCACACAAGCCCGGACGGTCAACGGCCGGACTGTGACCCTCGCCCTGTCCTTGCCCGGCACCAAGCTGGACCTGCGTGCCGATCCCGCGGTGATCCTCGCGGAAGCACTCGAACAGGTGAGTGTGATAGCCAAGGGCGGAGAGCTGCCGGTGCCGCGTCCATCCGATCTTGCGGCCTTTTCGCAAGCGATGGGACTGAATGCGGACGGGGAAGACTGTTTACGCCAGGAGTTCACCTATGGGCGTGCTCCCGCCGTCCTATCCTCTGAACCAAAAACGGACGATCAAATTCTTGTTTCGAGTGCCGGTGAGCAGATTGATGTCCGAGCCCAACTTGATCGGGGCGCGCTGCAGAAGGTGCTCTGGCTCCGGGCAAGGTTCAGCGGTGGCGAGTCCGGTTGGGCCCTGCATGACTACAGGCAACTCCAGGGCCGTTTTGGGTGCCCTGCTGTTCTGACCCATTTCGAAACGCCGAGCGGTTGATGGCGGAGCGCAGGATTGAGGTCAGCCATGAGGCGGTCCGTTGCCGGGTCACAAAGTTCGGCCGTGAGTCGCCGCAAGCCTGCCTCAAGCTCAAGCGCCCTCGATGGGGCATTGGCACTTCGGTGATGTAGCCGCGAATGTTTGCGGCCAGTGGATGCATCTACGGCAGGCTCTCGACGGGGAGGGGAAAATGCTGGACGTCCCAGCCCAGAAGCAGGGACCCAAACATGCCGCGCTGAAGCCGTTGCCACGTTTTCTCCGCTTCACTGGCATCCACCCGGACCCGATCGTTACGAATATGCAGGCGTCCTATCGGGCGGCTGTGGAGGGCTGGATCTGGAATGTGCGAGATATTTCCGGCGGAGAACTCCGAACTCGTCATTGACGAAATAAACGATAGCGCAGCGGTTCCAACCCAGGCTCTCGGCCCAGCGTCCCTCCTCCTCACACAGACCGATCTACAACGCCTTCAACCTCCAGCCCGATCTCATCTCCCGGCCTGGTCATTGAACCCTCTGGGCACAAGTCATTAGCCCTGGGTGGCTACGACTGTAGCCGTCTAAGGAGGGCAAGCGATCTTATGTGTCAGTGCCCCGCGGAGCGGCGTGTAGCTGATCTCACCCAGGCTCGTCGCATTGTTGGTTACCACTGTTGTCGCAACCGACTTCCACTTCGACGTGCCCCGTAGCATTTCCACCGTGGCCGTCACTGATTGTGTAGTCGAATGATTCAGACCCAGCAGTCGAACCGGCAAAATAGGTGACATAGCTGCCGCCAGGCGCAATGGAGACACTACCACCTGTGATGTTCGTCACTGATACGACGGTGAGGGTGTCTCCGTTCGGATCTGTATCATTTGCAAGGACCATGAGGGCTATGGCGTGGTTAGCGGTCACGAATCCGTAGTCGTTTTGCGCAACCGGCGTCTGATTAGACGGGGCCGTAACGGTGACTGTGACGGTCGCAGTCGCGCTCCCTCCCGCACCGTCGGAGATCGTGTAGGTGAACGTTTTGGCCCCCGGCGTGGCAGGCGCGGTGTAGCGAACATGGGTTCCGCCACCCTGGATCGCGACACTTCCACCGCCTGTTGGTGTCCCGACGCCGGTGACCGTAAGAGCGTTGCCGTCCGGATCGCTGTCATTGGCCAAGACAGAAATATCGACAACATTGTTGGCCACAACACTGGCGGAATCACCGACTGCGACAGGCGGTTGGTTGGGCGGGCCCGTAACGCTGACACTCACGGTCGCGGTCGCTGTCGCCCCCGCACCGTCGGAGATCGTGTAGGTGAACGTTCTGACCCCCGCCGTGGCTGGTGCCGTGTAACGAACATAGGTGCCGCCGCCCTGGATCGCGGCACTTCCACCGCCTGTTGGTACCCCGACCCCGGTCACTGTCAGCGTGTTGCCATCCGGGTCGCTGTCATTGGCGCGAACCTGGATATCGACTGCGCTGGAGTAGCCGACAGAAGCAGCGTCGTTGACTGCCACTGGAGGGGAGTTCGGCGCACTAACAGAGAGGATCTGCGTTCGATTACCGGCCGCATCGTAGCGATACTCGATGGTCACGCCATTGGAGTATGTGGCTTTGATGAGCCGACCCGAGCTATCGTAGACATACTGCACGCCAGCAGTTGCCGGCGCGCTGGCGCACATCACCAGTGCGCCAAGAGCCGCGGCGATAATCTTGCGAAGCATCATGGCCGATCTCCGGGTCGGACTGATCGATTGGCAGATGCGAGCGCGGGGGACAATTCGGCCTCCATCGCCACCGCGGCCGCCTGGTTCGCGCTCCATTCCTGTTCCGTCGGCAGACGGGGCGGATGAGGACGCGGTTTGGTTGGATTTACGACTAGCCAGAGCGAAATAGCCAAGGTCGCAGCAACCCCTCCGACGATTGAGGCCCTGGGCCAGGAAACTGCGGCGGCTCTATCTTGCCAGGTTGGTGCGGCTAACCAGTGGTCGAAATCGACGACAAGGCGAAGTTGCCGCCCGGCGCTGGCCCATACGGACGCCGCGCGGGATGCCCCGGCCCTACCGGCATCCAGCGCAAATGCCCATGAGCGCTGAGTCCAGACCCAAATTTGCCCCATTGCCCCCTCGGCGTTGTTGGTTGGACTAAAGCGCAGCTTCATCGGCCCGTAAACAGGAATATTTACTTCCGGTTGCGAATTGCTCTTTTCATAACCCGAAGCCTATGGTTGCTTCAGCTTGACGGTATTGGGGCGAGGCGTCGATGAAGCTGGCTGCGCGTGTGGACGGTTTTCTGGGTCTGATGCGCCGGTTGGGCGTTCGACGAACCATTACTGCAGCGATTGCTGGCATTTTCGCGCTGGGAAGCGCGTCAAGCGTGCTGCTCTATGCGGCGCATCAGGGGGCCAGGGCTCAAGTCTGGGCCGGCTACTACAACTCAGCCCACAACACTTCCGGCCTGCCTGGCTTCCGTCTGTCGCTCCAGTACACTCTCGTTTCGCCAGACAGTACCGACCTGGCGACCGTTTATGGAACGCCGTCTTCGCCAGTTGCCACAGCTCCGAGCGCCCGGATCACGACCCTGGCTCGATCGCTGGAGAACGATCCGGATCGTATTTTCCAGTTCGTGCACAACACCATCCTGTTCGAGCCACAGTTCGGTCTTCACAAGGGAGCCGATGGTGTACTGCTCGATGGAGCTGGCGGGTCCTTCGACCAATCCCAATTGATGGTCGAGTTGCTCCGGGCGTCCGGTTATCAGGCCAGGTTCGTGCTCGGGAAGGTCAGCCTGAGCGGCGCGGAAGCGAAGTCGATTCTGCGAGTCGAGACGGGTCGACAGGCCTGCATCCTTCTCGCGACAGCGGGCACGCCGGCAACCATCAATGGCGGTACGGTCGATTGCGGTAACCTTGGAGCGCCGCTCACTGATGTGCAGATGCTCCACGTCTGGGTTGAGGCTGAGATCGGTGGGACCTGGTACGCCTTCGATCCTTCGCTCAAGGCGACGAACAAGATTGCCGGGATAGACATCTGGAGCGCGGCGGGCACAACGTCATCGTCGGCCTGGAGCAATGTGTCGTCCGGAGTGTCGGTGGGTAGCGGCTCGCTGAACGGGGTCAACGCCCAGAATATCCAGAATGACGTCGCAGGTTATGCGACGACGCTGCAGAACAGTCTGATCGCCAACCACAGCGATAAATCATTGAAGCAGCTGGCCGGCGGCTGGGAGATCGTGCGCACCGAGGCTCAGCCCCGCAACGTGAGCTTGCCGCGCCAGGTAACGGTCGCCACGCGATGGGCCGGGGACGTGCCGAGCCCTTATCGGGCCACGCTTCGGATCCAGACTGCAGGCTTTGATCATACCTTTGACCTGCCCAGCATCTACGGCTGGCGTGTGCAGGCTCAACTCCAGGGACGATCGCTCAAAGTCGCCGTACGCAAGCAGGAGCACATCGATGCGGCCGCGACGGCCTATTTCAGCGGTCAATGTGACGGCATCGACGTGGTTTGCGGCACCGATCCGGGCCTGTCCGCGTTCGACGTTCAGAACCGCCGGATCGATCTCAGCATCAACCATCCCTATGCGGCGCGGCGTACCGGCAATCCGCAGCCGCCAATCGGCACCTTTGGCGACGAGACGGTCTCGAAAACGATCGAGATCGGCAAGCGTGCCGACATTCTCGTGCGGACTGCGGGCGGACGCGGCGAGCGCAAGGCGGCCTGGGCGGCGGCCAACGATCCGATCCAGATGCATCGCATCATTCCGGCCGGCGATGACTACAACAACTGCGTCGCCATGGATGACGATACGGCGATCCAGGACGGCGAATGTGACGGTCAGAACGCTGTGGACTGGCGCTATTGGGTGCCGACCGCGGGGTTTTTCCCGGTTGGCGAAGTCGCGGCTGCAGAGATGGGAACCAAGAAGGATGCCCTGCTCAACACTTGGACCGACCTGTTCGACAAGACGGTAGCCCTGGTCGAGCCGATGTCGGGCGCGCGTATTTTCCATCAGCATTCGATCGGCATCGCGATGACACCGGGCTACGCCGAGAACGTGCTCGACATCGACACCTCGGTCGGCATCGCCGCCGATGGAACGGATCAACCCCACCACATTCTCTCCGCCCTGGCCTCACTCGGATTGACGGAGGAAGCTTTGGCGATCGGCCAGATGGCCACCGAGCGTCCGATGTTCCAGGGCTCCTCGTTCCAGGCGACTGCGGCACGCCGCATGGCCATCGGCACGGGTCTGAAGGTGCTGACTGCGCCGGGCTCAACGACAAGCTTGCCGGGCGATGTAAGCGCCGACACCAGGGCCACGATCGAGGCCTATCTGAACAAGGGTTTTTCTGTCGTTGCCACCACCGCCGGCACAGAGAACGCCTTTCTGGCGCGCCGCAATGACGGGTCTGAACAGGCCTGGATCATGCGGATGCCGGTCACGGAGACCAATAATCCGACGCCCATCATTTCGTTCCGCAAGGGCGCAGGCACCGAAACGCCCAATCCGGTCGATTACCTCGGCAAGGCCGAGTCCCGGCGAATTGCCGCCAATGTCGCGGGAACGCTGCTCGGTGCGGTGGATCTGCGCACGGGCACGCTGTCGTTCAGCGAAGGTTCGGAGCTCAGCATGGGCCAGGGGGAGTTCCCCTACAGTTTGAGCTTCTCGCGCAGCTACGTCTCGACCGGCCCGGTCGAGGGCCAGGGTGGTCTCGGCATGGGCTGGACCCACAATTGGGAGAGTTCGGTCAGCCATTCTACGGATGTCGGGGCCCTGCTGCCACAGGCTGAAACCGTGACGGCCGCGCCGATGCTTGTCGCTGTCCTGATTGCGCTGGAGGCCGGTCGTGCCGACACTCTGGAGGCTGCGGCCGTGGCCGGGATCGCGCTCGACGGGCTGCAGGAGCAGGTCGCCTACAACGTCATCAACGTCAACGGTGGCGGCCAGTCCGGCCGCTTCGTGCGGCTCGTCGACGGGACGTGGCGCAACCCGGCGTCACCGACCGAGTCCATCGCCGCCGCCACGGGGCCCCTTGGTGCATATACCTCGGAGGTCAACTGGACCCTGGCTGATCGTTCGGTGATGACCTTCCGGGATATGGACAACCCCTATTCCGGGACCAATCCGCTGGGTCGCAAGGGTATCCACAAGACCTGGACCTTCCCGACCGGGGTCGTGATCACGTTGAACTACGGCGGGCACGATGGCACCAACCGGCCCGAGCTGACCTCGGTAACCAACAATCTGGGTGCCGCGCTGACCTTCACCTATACCCAGAACCAGAGCTCGGGTGCCAACCAGCAGTGCAACACTATCGCCGCGCAGACATTCCCGAATTTCCAGGCCGGATACCGGGAGGCGGTGCAGGCCTGTTATGAGCAGGCGACCCGGGGTGGTCGGCTGATCCGCGTTCAGGCGGGGCCTGACGAGGTCAATTTCACGCACGAGAGCTCTTGCCCGCAGTTCGTGAATTTCTGCGCCTTCCAGCTGACGAGCGCGCAGCGCCCCGGCCTTCGCACCCGCCAGTATATCTATACGACGCCCACCGATGCCCTGTTGTGGGCCTACACGCCAATGGACTATCAGCAGGTCCTGACCGAGGTGATCGACGCTGGCGTCGCCACCCCGCGCGCCCGCTTCGACTGGCGGGCGACCGGAGGGCAGGTGGCCCCCTATGTCGCCGAAGTCTTTGACGCCCAGAATCGCAAGACCACCTACTATTCCTCGACCTTCACCTATTCGTCAGCGAAGGACGCCAGCAATGCCGTGATCCGGCAGAGCTATGATGAGGACGGGCGACTGGCGACCTCGGCTGACGCCATGGGGCGCACCTCGCGGGCGACCTATGACGGCCCCGGTCGCTCGAAATTGATCAACACCCCGTGGGGCGACCAGACCAGCTTCCTCTATGACGCCCGCGGCAACCTGATCGAGCGGACGCAGACTCCGATCGCCGGCTGCGCCACCGGCCTGGGTGCCGAAGAACAGGCCTGGTGGTGTCAGACCATCACGATCAAGGCCCAGTACGACACGACGTGGAACAAGCCGACGCGGATCACCCAGCCGGCGACGGCGGCCGACCCGCAGGAGCGCCACTGGGACCTGACCTACAACGTCAAGGGTCTGGTCGAGACCATGACCGGACCGGCCGTGCAGAATGGCCTCGCCGGTGGCGTCAGCATGGAACAGCCGGTGTGGCGAACCTGGTACGACCCCTACGGCCGGGTCAATCTGACCCGGGATCCGACCGGCATTGAATCGTCCATGACCTATGGCGGCGGCGGTCTGCCGGCCTTCTGCCTCAGGATCCAGACCGTCTCGTCCCAGTCGGGCGGGATCGCCGGTCTGACGACCACCCAGGCCTGCGACGCCGTGGGTAACGTCACCAGCGTGACCGATGCACGCGGTCATACCACCACCACGGGCTACGACACCCTGCGCCGCAAGGTCAGCGAGACCGGACCGGCGGGCACGGCCATCCAGACGCAGTGGGTCTATGATCTCAACGGCGACCAGGTGCAGACCAAACAGTGGGATTCGACCGCCGCGACCTGGCGGACGACGGCCACAGTGTTCTCGGCCACGCACCAACCCCTGACGGTGACCGATCCGTCCGGCGACGTGGCGCGCACCTGTTACGATACGGTCGACCGGCCGGTGACGGTGATCGACGGCGAACACCGGGCGACCCACACCATCTACAACGCCGCTGGCCAGCCGACCGAGATCCACCGTTTCCAACGCGCGGCGGCCGGCTCCTGCAGCCTTTCGACCGAGTTGCCGCCCAATGCCGGCTTCAGCGAAACCCGCTGGCGGCGGTATGAGTATAATGCGGCCGGCATGCAGAGCGCCGAGATCGATGCCCGCGGCAACAGCACCCAGCAGCAGTATGACGGCCTCGGCCGCGCCGCGAAGACCCTCTATGCGGATGGGGCCGAGGCCTGGACCGCGATGGACGAACGCGGCCAGGCGGTGTTCCGCCGTCAACGCGGTGGCAGTCGGGCCGCGATCTTCTATGACGCGATCGGGCGCGACTTCCATGTTCGGGAGTTCGACGATGCCGACAAGACCTATATGTTCAAGGGCCGCAACAGCCGGGCCAGCTATGATCTGGCGGGGCGTCCTGTCTGGCGCGACGTGTCCTCGCAGACCACTTTGGCCACCAGCTTTGACGACGCCCTGACCCGCGACATCCGCAACTACGGCTACGATCCGGCCGGGCGGATGACCTCGGAACAGTGGCGACCGGAGGGCGTGCCCGGAATCAGCTTCACCACCGGCTATGGCTATGACCTCGCCGGCAACCGGACGTCGGTCACCTGGCCGGCAGCGTGGACGGCGACCTATGCCTACGACGCCGCCAACCGCATCCAGACGGTCAGCTTCCCCGGGGCCGGGGGAACCCAGACGGTGACGCTGAGCCACGACTCCCTCAGCCGCCGCACCGGGATCGACCGCCCGGGCGCGGCCGCGGACACCAGCTACACCTATGAACCGGACAGTGACCTGGCCTCATTGAGCCACGCCTTCGTCCCCGGCGCTGGACCGGGCGCGGTCAGCTTCAGCTACAGCCACGACGCCGCGGGCAAGACCACCGGTATCGGCATCAACCAGCCGGCCTTTGAATGGATGCCGACGGTCGCCTATGCCCGCACCTATGGCGTGGCCAATGTGCTGAACCAGGTGGCGTCGGAAGCCGGCGTCCCGATCATGTTCAACCCTGACGGCAATATGACCTCGGACGGGGTCAACACCTACAGCTGGACCTGGGGCAACCGCATGGCCGGGGCCAGCCGGGCGGGCATGACCGCGACCTATGACTATGACTCCGACGACCGCCGCACGAAGAAGACGGTCAACGGCGTGGTAACCCGCACCCTGTGGTCAGGGGCCGACGAACTGGCCGAGTATGACGTCAACGGCGACCTGCTGCGGAGGTTTGTGCCGGACGGCTCCAAGGATGCTGAACGCAATCCGACCATGGATGCCCGGCTGGCGACGGTGACGCCGGCGGGGGCCGTCTACTGGCACCACGTTGATCATCAGGGCTCGGTGATCGCCACATCGGACAGCGCCGGCCAGACGGTCGGGACAGCCAGCTACTCGCCATTTGGCGAGTTCGGGGCGGGGGTATCGACGACGCCGCAGCACAGCCCGTTCGGCTACACCGGGCGTCAGTATGACCCGGAAACGGGGCTGTATCAGTACCGGGCCCGGTATTACTCGCCCCGGCTGGGCCAGTTCCTGTCCATGGACCCGATCGGAACCAAGGACGATCCGAACCTGTATCTGTATGTCGCAAACGATCCGGTGAACAACACCGATCCGACCGGGAAATGCCCCCTCACAGCGTGTCCCGACGTGGTTGTTGAGGTGGACGGGCAGGAAGTCACTCGCATTCCAGGCTACGCCGTTCAGGGCGGGCTGAACGGACTGAGGCAACTTATACCCGGAGGCTTGGCCGGCGCTGCGATATTAGAGTCTTTGACTCATCGGAACGAAAGATCTGATGAAGAGGAGGCGGCCGCCGATGAAAGAGAATACCATCAGTGTGTTCGAGAATGCGTACAGCAATATATGGACAGTCCGGATAATCTTCCTGGAGAGGGGTATCGAGATTATGGGCCTAGATTGCAAAGGTGCATTCACGAATGCAGAGATCGAGCGCGGGAAGAACGCCAAAGCCCCCCGCCCGACGAAGGTCAAGAACGCCGTGATAACAATCGGCAATCCGAATCTAGGAGGAACGCAGACGATGAGCGAAACCGCAGGCAGCAACAATCTCCAAGAGGAAGACGCGATTGAGATCGCTAAGCTATGCAATGAGGCGTCTTCATCTATGAATGCTGTCTTATTGATAGCCGAAGACCGAATAACAGGAGACATGCAAAGGATCTTTAGGCAGGAGGCGGCGACGATAATGGGTGAGATTTATGCGCGACTAATTCGACGTGTTCATGATGTTTATCCTGACTTGAAGCCGGATTACCTCAGGTAACGATAGCCTCGCCGCAGTCGGGCGGCGCGGGGCGAGGCGGATGACCGAGAGGGCGGCTGACGCCGTTCCATAGGCCTCCTTGGCCATTCTGAAAGCCCGGCGTGGCCAAAGGACCGAACCTCGCCCATGCCGCAACGCATCGGATGAGGGCAGGATAGGCTTCGCGCCGGCATTGTCTGACAGGCTTGGCCGTGAGGCAGGAACGGCTGGCGCCGAGCGTCGTTGGTGAGGTCGGGTGTAGGGTGATCCGATGATGGACGTGGTGATGTTCGCTCTGGGTGGCCTGACGGCGCTGGTGGCGTGGGGGCTGGTGCTGGGTCCGCTGTTCCATGGCTTCATGCACGGGCTGATGGGGTTGCCGGTCAGGTCGGGCACCGTCGCGTCGTGCACGACCGAACATCCTCCCCGCTAATCCGTCCTCGAGAGCGTCCCGGCCGGGCGCCGCGTCGTGGTCCTGGCGATGGTTCGGTGGACGCCTAGAGGGTCGGTTCGCCGAGCGTAGAATCCCTTCCGCCTACAGATCAAAATTACAGTGCCCCGGAGGGGGCCGATTGAAGGGATCGTTCCGGAGCGGGAACGATGCACACCTTACGCACACCTGCGGTTCGCCTAGTGATATGTAATCGTTGACAAAATCCCGGGCGCAAGGGGGATACACTAGTGGTGTTACTTTTTGAAAATCCCGGATTCCTTCGCTAGTTCAATCTGCTAAGGGAGCGTGACTAGTGCCGCTACTCTTACATGAGCCTGTCCGATGCCGAGCAATCTTCCCCGGATCACCGCCTACCTGTCCAAGGAGGCGCATCAGCGGCTCCGGACGCTGTCCAAGACGCATGGCGTGTCGCAGAGCCGGGTGGTGGAGGCGCTGATCAACGGGGCCTTCCCGGACAAGCGCGACTGGATCGCGCAGCAGTCCGGCCACCAGACGATGCTGACCCTGGCCCTGGTCACCGCCCTGGCCAAACGAACCCTGACCGAGGACGAGTTGGCCAAGGTGCGCCACATGGGCGCCCAGGCCGACGTCATGCTGTTCGACCCGTTGGAGGAGCGTCCGTTCTACGTCGATTACCCGCCGCCGGAGGACGACCTGCTCCTGGCGCTCTGGGCCGCTGTTGTGGATGGCACCGCCTCCGACGCGAGGTGAGCCGGGGGCGTGAACTCGTAGGTCGGCCGAGGGGTTGGCGACGAGAACCTGTCCGCTCGATCAGGCGCGCGCTGGCGAAGGACCCCGGCGGCCGACGACCGGCTTGGTCGAGGGGACCTGGCCTAGACCTGGGCCGGTGATCGATGCCGGACCCCTCCCTTGCGATCGGCGCTGGAATGGATCTGTTCTTCAGCTGCTGAAACGGCTCCGCCAGAGGCTCGGCTGAGGCCGTCCCCGGAGGTGGTCGCTGCGATGTTCTCCCGTCGCCGCCGCCGTCGATCGGCGGGGTGGCGACGGGCTCAGCCGGCGTGCTGGGCCAGCACCGTGTCGAGCATTTGAGAATAGTTCCGCCAGCACCCGCACGCTGATCTCGAGGGCGTCGCAGACCATGCGGATCTGGGTAGGAACGATCATTCAAGCGAGAATCTCCAACTACCAGCGGGCAGATTAGGCTTGGTGAGGACAGGCGGGGAGGGCTCGTCTCTTGCCGGGCAAACGATCCGGCGACGAGCTGGTACCCAGGGCAAGGTTAAATCCCATCCACTAGTAGCCCAGCGGCCCATAGAGCCAGGTCAGCCACAGCCCGGCGGCGAGCAGGGACCCGAACGGCAGGCGATCCGCGGCGGCGACCGGCCGTCGAAGCATGAGCCGGGCCGCCACCAGACCCAGGCCGATGCCGGAGGCCAGCAGGACCACGCTCGGCAAGCCGGTCCAGCCAATCCAGGCCCCGGCCCCGGCGAACAGGATCGGGTCGCCGCCACCCAGTCCCTCGCGTCCCCGAAGCCGGCGATACAGCCGCCCCAGCAGCCAGAGCGAGCCAAAACCGGCCGCCAGCCCGACCATCTGGCTCCACGGCCAGCCTCCGGTGATCGCGGCATTGAACGCCAGACCCGTGGCGATCAGCGGCACCGTCAGCGCGTCCGGCAGCCAGAGATGCTCCGCATCCACCACCGCGATCAGCAGCAGTTGCCAGCCCAGGATCGCGGTCGCGGTGATCATCAGCCAGCCGGACCCGTGCAGGGCGGCCCAGACGCCGATCGCGGCTGCAGCCAGTTCGATGATCAGATAGCGGGGCGAAACCGCAGCCCCGCACCAGCCGCATCGCCCCCGCAGCGCCAGCCAGCTGAGGACCGGCACCAGATGCCACGGTGCCAGGGGCCGTTCGCAGGCCCGGCACCGCGAGCGGCCCCCAACGACCGACTCATCCCGCGGCAACCGCACGCTGACAGCCGCCAGAAAGCTGCCGACGATGGCACCCATCAGGCCGAAAATGACGATGGCGGCGAGGGGATGCGGCATGAGGGGGCCCGGATGCCGCGATGTGCGTTCAAACGACCGCAACGGCTCGGTCGATTTGGCCGTAGCATGAGCCTGGCGCAAATTGTCCTATCGAGCATCTGAAATTTGGACTGACGTGGCCTCCACGGGGGCAGCACTGAATGCTTCCCGCAGGATGGCCTCAGCATAGGCGACATGCGCGCGAAAAGTCGGATGCACTGTGCCCTGGTGGAAGCGATCGGAGGCGGCGTACTGGGTCAAGAGGCTATCGTTCGAGGTCCGGAACCAGCGTCCGAGGTCTGGATCGTAAGGGTCGAACGCTGTGAACTCGGGCGTCCAGACCCAGCGACCGGCCTGGCGTATCGCCAAGGGCAGAGCAAGCGAACCTCCCGGTTTGGTGACACACCATCCGTGACCGGCCGTTTCCGCGACATGGCTGCCCACGATCGTCCAGCCGAAGGTTGCATTGGCCCTGACTTCACGGTTCAGGCTACGCCACACCCAATAGGCCTGACAGACCTCAGAATCCGTCGGTTCGGGTGTCATGTCGCAGCCGGCCTCAACCTCGTTGGGAAAGCGCGGTTCCGGGTTCAGTTGGGCTTCAGGATTGAATTTGAGTTGGAAGAAATAGGGTCGGGTGCGCATGCGGGCGATTCGAGGCACGACGCCGTTCAGGGCTTCGAATCCGGCACGGACCCTGCCGGGATAGTCTTCGGCGTATTGACGTTCCCACGCCCGGGTCTCGGGATTTCTGATTTGTCTCAAGTCTCGCTCGTTGAGGCCTGTCCGGCAGAAGGCGAGCGCACCATCGGCGTCCCGGTAACGAAGGATGTCAGGGTATTCTGTCTGGACGACCATCGCCCCGGTCACCCCCAGTTCGCTCCGCAAGACCTGTTCCGCGTCACTGTATTTCTGGCGAAGGGAACGGAGGCCACGGAGGCCCTCGAGACGGGCCTGGGCAGTGTCGCGACCGCCGCACAGGCGTGAGAGTGGCGGTGCCTCGACTTCGTAGGGGCAGACTGCCGTGCCAATGGCGCCTGCGATCCAGGGCATGAGGGGGTTTCTGTAGCCGTTAGGCGGCGAGGCCAGGAGCTGAACCACATCGCCGAAGCCAATGTCATTCCCACCGACAGACAGAAATACCCGCCGGATTAGGGGCCGTCCCGCGGCCGGACCCAACAGTCGCTGAAGCTGCGCGATCTGGGTAGTTGCCTCGTTCATGTCCCGGCCGGGGAGATTGTTCTGAGGAGCAACGAGACCCTCATCAATCTCTCCGCCCGAGCAAGCCAGGTGAACGAGGGTGGTCGCGCGGTGGGGTGCCTTGGATGCGAGATAGAGTGTGGTCGTTACCGGAAACGAAAGCAGTGAACGGTGGCACGGTTCATCCCACCATTGGGCCGGCGTCGCTACCGAGGCATCCTCAAGTCGCGGGTTTGCCCCCCATTTCTCATGCTGGAAACTGCTGTGCGGTGGCGTGCTGGGCAGGACGGCCGGGATATCGGGGTTGCCTTCGCCCGCGATGAAGGAATCACCCAGCGCCACGAACAGATCATGCTCGACGACGATCGTCTCATCGACCCTATAATCCCTGTTGGTTCGCGCCGAAATAGATACCCGCGCCCGATACTCGCCGCTGGTCTGTTCAGCGTCGATCTCGAGTTCGGTCCACGCCCCACAGGGGCGATTCTGTGAAATCGTGCGATTGTCCGCGCGCCATTCGCACAGTTCGTCGTCGGTACCGTCCAGCCGCACGCGCACCCGATAGGCGTCCGGCCTCAAGTAGCGCTCGGTGTATTCCCGGGTTTCGGCGTTCCAGTTCGAAGTGCGGAGGCCCGGCGTCTGCTGAAGCGTTGAACGCAGCACGCCGTAGCTGGGATAGATCTCTGCTCGCGAAGCTTCAGGACCATCTGCCAAGGCCCTGAGCAAGGCCTCGATTGCTGCCCGGCTGGCCGGTGGCGTGTCGCTGAACAGGCGAAAACGATCGACGACTTCCCATTGCAGCTCTTGCGCCAGGCTTGTGGTCGGCATCGCCGTCGCCATCGCAGCGAACATAGAAAGCAGCGCACGTCTCATTGGCCGCACCTTCCAAGGGCGAAAGGCGCTCAGACAACTGCGATTGTCAAGATGATCGCCTAGGGGCCGACCCGCCACGCGCGCGGCTCCCGACACGGACTATGCATGACGACCGCTCTGGCTGTACAGGTACCGTTGATATCTGGACTCGTCTTTGAAGCCATGCAACCTATGCGGCGATAGGGGAAGGAAGAATCGGAATGCGTACAACGCAATGGATCTTTCTTGGAACGCTTATCCTCATGGGAGGATGCGCCAGCGTTCCGCGCGCTGCAGCGGTAAAGCTCGCGGAAGCCGGTCAGACGGTGACGGCCGCAAGCCGCCAATCCCTTCAAGGGGTCGCCACGGAGGTCGGCGGCATTACCGAACGACAGTTGGTCCGGGCGGCGATTGTGCAGTGTGATGCGCTCTTAGCCAGCGTGCCGCCACCTCCGGTGGTGCATCCCTGCGTCCCGCCGACTTTTTCAACGGCCGCCGAGCAGGCGGACTTGTCGAACCAGAGACTCGCCGGCCGCCGAGCAGGCGGACTTGTCGAACCAGAGACTCGCCGCAGTCATTCTGCTCCGGGTTAAAGAAATCGCTGAGTTGCACGCCGCTTATGTGGCCTTCCAAGCCGAGGCCGATTATGGCGCGCGCGTCGAACTGGAAACGGCGCTGGGTGAATTGGACGGTACGGTGACCAGTCTGTCGGCGGCCGTTGCGGCTTTCACTGGGGGAACCGCTGCGCCGTTTCTCGCCCTTGCGCCAATCGCACAACGGATCTCGGGAGAGACTGCCGAAGCGGCGCAACGTCGTCGGCTGATGCAGGCCAGCGTCGCTTTGCGTGAGATCGACGGTCGGTTGGTCGACGCCCTGATCGCTGAAGCCAGTATTTTCGCTAGTTTATCCGAAACCTTGGCGACCAGCCGGGCCAATTTTGCGGACACGCTTCTTGCTGCGGGGATCACCGATCCTCTTCCAAACCTGCGAGATTTTCTGGCGCGCAATGAGCTGGCGGCTTCCGACGAGATCAAATCGACCGACCGTCGTGCGGTCGTCATCGCGCGGACTGTCGCTGCCTATCGCGCGCGTCGGACGATTTCCACTGCGAACTCCGCGTACGAGGCGAACATCAAGGCACTTCGCGAACTGATCAAACAGCACGAAAGCTTTGAAGAAGACGAAGGAGTTTCGCTCGACGGCCTGACCTTCGCGATTAGTGAACTAACGGCGTGGGCGGATCTCGTGGCCGCAGTGAATCAGGCCCGAACCGTGGAGGTGGCACCATGAGTGAACAAGATCTCAAACTCACCGAGTTCCGGCGAGCGTGGATGGATGCAGACGGTCATTACGTCGATGACATCAGAGATGCCAATGGCGATGGGTCTCTTATCCAAGCGATCGAATACAACTGGTGGAGACACCAGGCCAACTGGTCCATGGCGGCCACGGCAGCGCTGGAAAAGACTAATCCGACCATCGCGACACTTCTGCAGAGCGCAACGGATCTGAATAACAAGATCAAGGACGGACGAGAGAAGGCCGAACATATTGTCAAGATCGTTGGAAAATCCGCCAAGATCGCGGAGGCACTCGGCAAGCTGTTGAAAGCCGTTGCTCAATGAAGGGTTATCCGCCGGAAAGTGACGGCGATGCGAATGCCGTGTGGGTTCGCTAAATCCCGCTTATGCGCAAAAGGGCGGGGAGCATGAACGTCCGTTACTGACTCATTAGCGACGTGCGGAATGTCCGGTTATGGCCCGCTGGCTGACCGTGGCTACGCCCGGTCGCGAATTTCCCACTGAGTCATGTTGTCGTTCTCGAAGATATCGATCAGCTTGATCAAGACACAGAACGTAGCTCCTTCCGGCCGACCAATAGACTCCGGCGGACAGCTGGGGGGTGGGCATCGATCGGGCGCCATTCCCTCGGTTATTGTGGGGGTGGCCTGACGCTTGCGGGCGTGCTTCTTCGCGGAACGGGGTTCGAGCGGTTCTGAGGGGGCGCATGGGACAGCAGGCGTCCTTCGGCGAGCGGATACGCCAACTAGTCGCTGCGATCGCGGTCTGCGCCGTCGCGGAGATGACCATCCTGGTGCTGGCCCGCGCGCTCGGCGGCGGTGTCGACGACCTCGCGGCCGATCTGCTGACGGGTGCCGCGCGGACGATCGGCGCGGGATTGTCGGCGGCGGGCGACACCGTCCAGCCGGTCAATCCAGCGCTTGACGCGCTCAAGGTCGGTTTGGAGACCAGCGGAGAATTTTTTCAAACCTCCGCCTTGGTTCAGTATGCCATCCCGCCCCTCATCCTCGGTCAGATCTTGGCGCGGTTCGGGGTATTCCGAACGGCGATCGCCCGCTGGACCGGCGCCTATCCCGCGTTTCTGAAGCCCGTTCCGTCGGAGGGCAGGGCGTGGAGGGGTGAGGCCCGGGAAACGTCTGGAGCCACGAATGAGATTCTGACCGCTCTGGCCCGGTTCGCCGAAGGCGACCGGCGCCGTTTCCAGGGACTAAGGGGGCCCGACGAGATCGCCAACCGGGAGGTCGCACACGTCTGGTTGCGTCGTCTTCAGAGGGCGAACTGGGACGTGGGCGTCTGTTCGCTGTTCCAGATTCCGCTGGACTGGTTGCCGGCGCGACCGACCGCCATCTTCATCGAGGACCACATCGGCGGCGTCGACGAACTGCGTGAACATCTCGTGCGGCTGAAACCCCTGATCGAGAAGAGCCAAGGCGCTAGGCTCAGGGTGCTGTTCAGTGCTTCAGTCGACTTCGGCTGGCTGATCGCGCGGCGCGAACCTGCCCTGCACGCGGCCATGTCGATTTACGCGGGACCGGCGGCGGGGACGTCGCGGTCAAACCGGTCGGCCCGTGCCGCCTCCGTCTCCCGCGGCGGCCTCTCCGAAACCGCCGGTACCCCGGACATCGAAGACCAGGGGCGACGCGACGGGCCGTTCTTGGCCGTGACCGTCCGCAATCCGGCGGCGGCGGCGGCGGAATTCGTCGACCACGCCTGCGACCTGTTCGGCGCGGATGGAGCGGCCTTGGCATGTCTGGCGGCGGTGTGCGGACCGGTGAGCCACCAGGCGGTCGCCGCGCTCGCGCCTGCAGCGAGCGACCAGCGCAAGCTGGCCGAACTTTTCCCCAATGCCGCTAGCGATCTTGACCTATTTATTCCCGCCATCGACGGCGGGTTCGAAATCGAAGCTGCCGTCCGCGCGCTCGAGCGGTTGTCGCGCTACCACCGAGAGCGATTCGCCGAGCGACTGCTGGCCGAGCATCCGGAGGCGGCCGAGGATGTCGCCCTGATGATGCAGACTTGGCGTAGGCGGATGCGCGCGGAAGTGCGGGCGGCAGGATCGATGGATCAGCGTCCCGCTCGAGACGAGGCGGCGCGAGCGGCCGCGCGGGCTTGCTTGGCCGATCTGCGTGGCCTTGTGTTCGCACGCTATCCCCAGACGATGATCGCCGAGCTGATGGGCGACGACGAGACCGCCTTCTGGTCCGGCGTGCTCGGCCGTTTCCTGCAGTACGACGAGCTGCGGGCGCGGGAGATTGTGACGGAAGCAACCGGACTAGGAGCCGCTTGGATCGGTGCGGTTTCAGGCGAGGGGCGTACAGGACGGTTGCTCGCGCTGCTGGCGGCACCGGCGGCGGGGCGACTGAAGGTCGAACCCTATGCCGACGTTGCCTCCATCCTACACGCCACCGTGGCGGATCGGCTTGGCACCGTCCCGGCCGACGCGCGTCAGGACCGCCTGCGCTTCGTTCTGGAGACCGAATCCGACAAGCCGGTCAGCGAAGATCTCGCACTCCTGCTGGAATCGCCGGTGTGGCGTTTGGCGAGGACGGATGTGTTCGAATCCGTCGCTGCCTTCTTGATGAACCTCGACGGTGCCGGAGAGGGTCTGGATCGGATCGCGACGGTCGGGACGCCCGGAGTCGCCGGATCGTCGGACCTTGATGATGAGACGCAAGCCGGTCTGCGAGCGCTTCGGTTGGTGGAGGCGGCATTCCAGGCATCATCCAGTGAAGAGTCCGATGTCTGGGCGAAGCGGTTGTCCGAGGTGGAGCCGACGCTCGCCGCCCTGCTGGAGAGCGAGGATCCCTTCTCCCGGTCCGCTGCGGTCTGGGCCCTCTTCTGGGTCGCGAAGGCGGCCTCGCTGCACGCCCCCTTGGCGTCGATGAGCGAACCGCTCGTCGCGCGGCTGGGACGCATCGTCGAGGATCCGGCGACACCGAGTCCAGCTTGGAGACGCGCGGCCTGGACCCTGGCCAAACTGCTCGGCCGACCCGGACCGGAAGACACTGTTCTCAAATGGGTGGAGGCGATCGAGCGCCCGGCGGGCGAGCCTTCACCGCCTCCGCCACGGCCGCCGGAATTGGACGGTGGACCGGGTGTGGCAGCAGAGACCTCCCGCCGCCTGATGGTTGGGTCGCGTCGCGAGCGCATCGCCGCAGCGGCACTTCAGATCAGTCTCGGGAAGGGCGACCCAGACGCTGCCGAAGTGCTCGCTGGGGCGATGCGGGAGTCGGCGACCGATCCTGACTATCAGGAACTGCTTGCTGTGTTGCTTGCGCACGCCAGCGGGCCCCACCTCGTGATCACGGCCACCAGGACGGCGATCTCGGGGCGGGGCCTGGCCCAGACGCTTGCCCTTCTGACGCTCCACCGGATCGCCGCCGGCCGGGAACTCGAAAGGGTCGTGCAGAGTATCGGCGGACGAGCCGCAGCTTTGCACCGCCGCTGCTTCGAAGGTCTGGTCGGCGCGGACCTCCTAGCCGAGACCTTCGGCGCGGCTCCGTCTTCGGCGCCGAGTCTTATGGGGCTCGTGGCCAAGCGCCGCACCGTCATGGTGCTGCTGGTGCGTGGGGAGGATCCGCAAGGCGCTCCGATTTTCGCCTATGTTGGTGTAAGGGCGGATCGCCTCGAGGATTTCATGCGCGCGCAGCAGGACGGCATGTTCTTCCCTGAAGAATACGGGATCGTCGTGGAAACAGGGGAAGGAGAACCGAGCGCGGAGGTGCGGGCGCGGATGGAGGCGGACTACGGCTTCGACCATTTGGCCATGGTTGATGTGCCCAACGCCGAGGCGGCGCGCGAGGTCGCCAACCAGTTGAGTGTTCGCACCGGGGAATGGAAAGAGACGCCGGAAGACCCGGCCGGGTGAGGGCTACGAAAGCGCAAGAGGCTCCGCATTCCATCGTCGGCAGTCGGGGAGCGAGCCGGTTCACCAAGTAGGATCGATCCGAGGCACCAGGAATTGCGCCTTTCCGGCAAGATGCTGAGGTCCGCTTCTGGCGCAGTGCCGACCTCAAAACTCTTCCGGGCTGTCGGCTCTGACCTGCTCAACGGTCGCTACGGCGCACATCCCAAGCAATCCGCTCCCTAAGGCATAGGCGGCCGACGCAGCGTCCGCGCTCGCCGTCTCCTTGATCGATCGCACGGTCACCCCGAGCGGCTCGAAGAACTGGGGCAGGGACGCCGTCAGATCCTCGAATGGCTGGCTGGCCGGCCCCGGTCTAGTGTGGTTCGCGGTCTGGATCAGACTCCTGAGCGCGATAATAGGGCGAACACCACCTTGGCCCAGCTCGCCATCAGCGCACCGGCATCCGTTCTACGGACTGCAACAGATTACCCGGTCCGAACCGCATGCGCACCACCTCAGAATTGACGTTGGTGACGTTGGCGCGTGGCGGCCATGTGATCTCGACCGTCCCGTCGGCCATAGAGGTCCAGCTGGTCGGCCGTCCCAATAGACGCATGGCGTCGTCTACCGTGCTGGCCCCGAGCCGAAGCTCGTCCAGCGAGCGCGACGCCCACGGGTCAGGAGCACTGGCGCACGCACCGAGTAGGAATAGCGCGCCAACTAGTGCGCCCGGTCTCACGGGGTGGGAGCCTTGGCCGCGGCCGACTCGGCCGCGGCCAGCCTGGCTTGGGCCTCGGCGGCCTCTCGCCGTATGCGTTCGAGCGCGGTTTCCGGGGCAGGGGGAACGACCGCCGCAACCGGCTGCGGCCGGTGCCAGTCGGGGTTGGCGGCAGCATAGGCCGCGATCGCCGGTTCCAGACCGCCCATGGCCGCCGCGGCGACCTGCATCCCGGTAGCGGTCTCGCCCGGAAGAATGTCGGTGGGGCGAATGAGCAGCGTGATGGTCGGCCGTCCCTCAGCGACGCCCGAGAGCGTGCTCTCTTGGTCGCCGCGCATCACCGTCACGGTCCAGGATTGGCCGACCCGCTGGCGGTCCAAGGCGGTCACCATGGCCGCGTCGTCACGGAACGGGCGGTTGTTGATCTTGACGATCAAATCTCCGGCCTGCAGCCCCATGCGAGCCCCCGGGGAGCCTTCGGCTACGGTCGTCAGCCGCTGCGCCCAAGCGCTGCGCCGGCCGTTCATCCAGGTCGCGGCCTCGCCGCGCACCCCGAGGTAGGCTCGGCTGGTGAACGTGGTGCCGACCGGGAACTGGGCACCGCTCTCGGCGAGGAAGGCGAGCAGATTGTTGTAGGTCCCGTCGTCCGTGTACTGCTGTTGCTCACCATGGCCTGACTAGCCGAGCGCGATCGTGGTGGCTGACGTAAAGAGCGATTGCCAGCCGATGCCGAGCGGGAATAGCGCCGCCAACTGGATCAGGATCGGCTTCTGGGGATCGAAGGCGGATCGGTAGACGCTGGGCAGGATAATGATTCCAATGACCAGGCCGAATACGACCCGTCCGATTAACGCGCCATCCAAGGCCGGCCATTGATCTGTGGCTAGATAGCCACGCAGCAGCGGCTCGATGATAACGCCCGCCGAGACAACCAAATACTGCGGGAGGACGGGGGCATGCACGGCGGCGCCGTCATGTCCGGTGGCGCCCACTCTCCGAGTGCTCGACTGAAGGTCGAAATAGCGGATGAACCGATTGATCATGATGCCTCCCCCGACCGCACTGGACGACCGTCGGCGAGGCTAGCATCGGCATGCGCCACTGTCGAAGGCGTCAGGCTTGCCGGAATTGTCAAAGCTAGCGCGCCAGCCTTCGCGGGGTGTTCAGGATGCTTTGGGGGGCTATTCCCCCGTCCGGCTTTGACTGGAAGCGGCAGCTTGTCCCACAACCCGGTTTTAGAGGGGTGCAGCGCCCGAGGCTCCTTCAAACCATGCGAGGCAGACGAGCGCGCGTGTCCGCTTGCCGGCCAAGTCGCAAGGTCCGCTTCTGGCGCAAATCGGGCGCAGAGACTATCGCCGGAGCCTCCGGCGATGCATCTCCCCTGTGGGCTTGGTCAGAATATTCGGCCGGTCCGTGCGTCCAGATAGATGCGGTTGGCCACGGTCATTCCGCCGCAGTAGGTGAAGTAGACCGGCCGATCCCTATGATTGGAGGACTTCACCCAGCCGCCTTGTTCTTCGAAGTCCGCCGCCGTGCAGCGCCCCTCGCGGATTAGCGTGCTCGCGGCGCGAACGAACGCCGCGCGGTGCTCCGTAAAGTCGTCCGACTGGGCCACCAGGCGCTCGTCCGCCGTTGCAGTTTCGGCCGGATCAGCCGGCCGGGTCTCCGACAGGGCGGAGAGCTGTACCCACTCGGTGAACCGCCCATCGACGATCCCGTTGTCCAGGACGCAGCGCGCGTCGCCGCTGTCGACATAGTCGCTGCGTCCGTTGGTGCAGCTGGCAGGGTAGGGCTCCGAGATCCGGGCCCAGCCGTCACGGCGTTCGTAGACGTGAGCTGACTCCCGGAACATCAACTGTCCAACGACGCCGCAGCGGTTGGACGGGCAAGTATGCCGGGCGGCGCGCTGGGTGGTGGTCCAGAACTGCTCATAGTCGGTCGCCGCCGCCTCGTCGGCAGCGGAGCCCGGGTCGGCACCAGGAGCCGCCGGATCACCGCACCCGACGAGCACAACCGCCGTGATCAGCACTAGTTTGCGCATGTGAGCCTCCGGTTCAGTCCGGATAGTTGCACGGTCTCGCTACTCCCGCAGCAGCTCGATCGGCGTGGTCCCCAGCGCCTGCGCGATCTCGTAGAGACTGACGATGGTCGGATTGCGCTGTCCGCGCTCCAGCCCGGACAGATACTGCTGGGTGAACCCCGAGCGTTCCGCCAGCTGCTCCTGGGAGAGTTGGGCCTTGAGCCGCGCCGCCTTGACGTTTCGGCCCACCAGCCGCCGCATATCCATGGGAGCAGCGTTGACAGTATCGCTCAGCCGAGTTTATCCACTTTAGTATGTGGACCCGTAGCCTTGCCCTCGCCTCCGGTCTGGCCCTCGCGATCTGGGGAGATCCAGCATTCGCCCAGGCGGCGCTCGACCGTGAGGCGCTGCTTGCACACGGCTTCGAGATCGCCAGCTTCAAGCCGGCGGACGCTTTCTCTGGCCCGCCCGACGAGAGCGCCCTCGCAGGGCAGCCCTTCCACCTCACCAAGCCGCTGGAGGAAAGCGAGGAGCCCAGGCTCACCCACATCATCGGTGGTTGGAGCTACGACCGGCAGACCCAGACGCTGCGGATCGGGATTTCAACGGCCGGATGGCAGCGGACGCAGCTGCCCGACGCCGAGGCCGAAGAGTTCATGCACTACGGTCTGCGAGCGGGAACCCGGAACCTGAGCGACCAGATGACGATGGCGCAAAACGCCTACGGCGCGCAGTTCGAGGTCCACAGCATCGAGGCGCAAGCGGTTCAGGTCGCGCCGCTCACCCGTCGCGAGCGGGCCGCCAGCGTCGATATCCCCTCCAACATGTACGCAGATGTGCAGATGGTGCCGGAGGAGGCGAGAGCGGCCGTAGCAGGGGCGGAAGTGGTCGTCGAAGGCGTGCTCGCCGCCGTCGCGCCCGGCCGCATCACCCTCTGCTACGACAGCGGCAGCTCTGCCACGATCAACCTCAGGCTCTCGACCCTAACCCATACCTGCGTGATGAACGCGCGCATCACACGGGTTGCGGTGGTGGCCGCCGACGGCCGGACGTTGACCGAATGGACGGCGGCGGGCGCAAGGTGAACAGGCCGATGCCTGCACCCCGGGAACCGCGCATCTGATGGCGGGCGGCGAGCCCTCTGGTCCCGTTGCCGACCCCGAGGTCGGTCCACTGGTCCAGGGCGTCGCCGCCCACATCGCCGGCCTTCTGGAGGACGGCAGCCTGCTGGCCGCCAAGGCTCGCGGCGCCGGCGATGCGCTGGCTCTGCGTCAGCTCGGCGAGGACGTGGCGGTCCTCCCCTCAGCGATGGCGGTGCTGGTCAGAACCCTGCGTTGAGCCACGGTGGCAAGGACATCAGAGGATCGTGCCATCCACCCGCTCCGCGGCTCAGATGGGGCGGTGGCGGCAATGTGGCCATGGGGGCCTTGTCGGGGTTGGCGGGATGATACCGGTCCAGTTCCTCAAATCCCTGAGGCAAGCGGCACCACAGGATCCATGCCGTCCCGTCCGGGCCGGGCCGTCGGACTGTACCGTCGAAGTCATGGAAATGTCCCTTGAAGCGAACCAGCTTCCACGCATTGACCCGGTCCGGCGGGTCGCGGGGCGTCGCCTCAGTCGACCGCGCGGCTGTTGCGGAACGGTCCTCGTCTGAGACCTGAGCCGCTTCCTGACGCATGAACTCGAACAGGCCTTTGCCGTCGAACCAGCTGTTCAGATAGTCCAGAGCCTGTGAGGTGGAGTCGACCTGGTCGTCGTGGCGGGCGTTCGGGAACAGCACCAGCTCGTGCAGATACGACTGCACCCAGTCGGCGTCGGCCGGCAGCCAGACCCGCCCGCTCTCGATCAGGGCGGTCTGGTTGGTCATTCGAATCTGTTTGTCCCCGACCGGCCTGATAGCCCGGCCCTTGCCGAAGCCCTGATCGCGCATGACCTGCAGCAGCTGGGTGCCGGAGGCATGGTCCTCGACCAGCACCACGGTCGGATTGAACCGTTCGGCCATTCTCAAGGCCGCCCGCACCAGAGCGGGGAACAGCAGCCGTTCGCGATGGACATGGAGGAGGTAAATCGACTGTCCCAGCCGCCCCCAGGTGGTGCAGACCGTCCAGTCGGCCCATTCGCTGACGGTGTTGGCGGTGTCCCAAGACTGGATCACCTCATCGAAGTGCTGCGGCAGGTCGTCCTTGGCATAGCGCTGGAACCACGTCGCCTGCACCAGACCGCCACCGGCCGGGGCCGGCCGCTGCTGGTACTGGGTGGCGAAGCGGGCCGAGCCGATGGCCTCCTCGGTCTGGCGTAGCATCTCCACGTTGGCGCGAGCGGGATGCAGCGCCTCGCCGGACTTTCTGCGGAACACCCTCCGGCCGGCCGGAGTGGGGTAGGGGTGTTCTTCGTACTCCTCGGCGATTGCCGGCAGGTTGAGTACGTCCCACTCCAGACCGCCGAGGCCCAGGGCATGACCGACGAAGTCATCCTCGTGCAGGCGCTGCATGACGATGATGATGCGGGCCGTAGACGGATTGTTGCGCCGGCTGAGGAAGGTCTGTTCGAACTGGGCGTTGGTGGAGGTCCGCACCTGCTCGGACATCGCGCCTTGCGCCTTCTGGGGATCGTCGAAGATCAACCAGTCGGCACCGAGGCCGGTGGCCGAGGCGTCGATGCTGGTGGCGAAGGCACCGCCGCGGGTGTGCGTGGTCAGGTTCCGGGCCGATCCGCCGTGCTGCAATACCTTGCCGAAGGTCGAGGTGTAGAGGGGATGGCGCATCAGTTTGAGGCGGTCCCGGCCGTGGGTCTCGGCGAGACTCTGGCCGTAGCTGACCGCCATCACCTGCTGGCTGGGGTCACGCCCGAGGATGTAGGCCGGGAGCGCTACCGAGACCGTGAAAGACTTCAACCCCCGCGGCGGCAGAGTGACGATGAGGTTACGGACCTCGCCGTCGATCATCTGCTGCAGCTTGCCGGCCAGCAGGTTCAGGTACGGGGCCGGCTGGAAGGTCACGCCCGGGTTCACCGCCGCGAAGGCCATGGCCGAGAACACCGCAAAGCTCTGGCGGCAGAGGCCAGCCCTCTCCTCGTCGGACAGGATGTGTGCGGCCATCATTCCCCCTCCGGTTCCGCGACCATGGCCGCGATGGCGTCGAACACCGCCTGGTCAGCCGCCAGACGGTCCTTCTCGGAGATCTCGCCGTCGCCCTCTCGCGTCACTTCCGCGTCCATCAGCTCGTTCACCCGCAGCATCATCCGCAGCGCCGCGACCTCGCCCTTCACCGCGCGGGTAACCAGCTGTTTGGCGATCAGCTCGCCCTTGGTCAGCCGGCGCTTGCGGCAGCCCTCGGTGACGGTGACCCGCTGGGACAGCTCTCTGCGCAAAACCTCAAGCTGGGTCCGGGTGCGCTTTGGGCGGCCGGACGGATTGCCGGAGCGGCCCTTGCGGAAGCGGGTGGCCTTGGGTGGCTTGCCGTAGCCGACCGGCTCCTCGTCATGCGTGTCGGTCATCGGCCCGCCTCCGCCTCGAGTTCGCAGAAACTCGCGCCGTCTGCTTCCCGGACGGCCTGCTGGCCGGAGTGTCGCTGCCAGCGCCGGATGGTCAGATCGCAGTAGAGCGGGTCGAGCTCGATGGCCCGGCAGCGGCGGCCGGTGCGCTCGGCCGCGATCAGGGTGCTGCCGGAGCCGCAGAACGGGTCCATGACGATGTCGCCGCGGCTCGACGAATCCAGCAGGGCGTCCGCGACCAGCTGCACCGGCTTGGGCGTTGGATGCTGGCCGATCAGGTCCGCGTCCTCGGCCGAGCGCAGGAAGCTGTTGGCCCCGGCGTACTGCCAGACGTTGGTGCGGTTGCGGCCGAAGCGGCCCAGTTGGACGTTGTTCTGATGCGGGCTGCGGCCCTTCTTGCAGACCAGCACCAACTCATGGGCCGAGCGATAGAGCGAGCCCATGCCGCCGTTCGGTTTGGCCCAAACGCAGATGTTGACCAGGTCGTCATAGGCACCCCGGCTGGCGGCGAGCAGGCCGTGCAGGTGACGCCAGTCCATGAACAGGTAGTGCAGCGAGCCGTCGGCGCTGAACTCCGCCATCAATCGGCAGGCCTGGCTGAGGAAGGCGTTGAAGTCCGGCTCGGACATCTCGCCGGCGGCCATGACGAACTCACGGTGCTTGCGCCGGCCCTTGCCGCTTACGTGGCCGCTGATCGGGACATTGTATGGAGGGTCGGTGAACACCATCGCCGCACGCTCATCGCCGAAGAGCTGAACGTAGCTCTCGCTCTCCAGCGAGGAGCCGCACAGCAGGCGGTGATCGCCGAGGTGCCATAACTCGCCAGGTCGGACCACGGAGAGGCCGGGATCGACCGGGGCGTCGTCGGCGTCGTCTGCTGCGTCGTCGTCGAAGCCTTCGATCTTCAGGTCGATCTCGGCCATGGTGAAACCGGTCACGTCGAGGCTGAAGTCCAGGTCCAGCGCCGACAAGGCCTGGAAGTGCTCGCTCAGCAGGTCCTCGTCCCAGACGCTAGTCTCGACCAGACGGTTCTCGGCGATGGCGAAGGCCCGTGCGGCCCCGGGGCTCAGATGCTCCAGGCGGATGACCGGCGCGTGGGAGCGTCCCAGCCGCTGAAGCGCCAGCAGCCGTCCGTGACCAGAGATGATCAGGTTGTCGCGATCGACGAGGATCGGCGTGTTGAACCCGAAGGCCTCGATGCTGGCGGCGATCTGCCGGACCTGGGCCGGCGAGTGCTTGCGGGCGTTCTTCGGGTCAGGCTGTAGCTCGCCGATGGCGATCTGTTCCAAGACGGCTTTGTGGGCTGGATTGGATTGCGACATGTCGGCTCCCCCGCTTTCGCGAACAGGGAGCCGCAGCGGAGGCAGCCAAACGAGATCACTGGCGGCGCTTTTTATGATCCCTTTTCGGTGATCCGGATCAGAAACAGGTCCCGATGAGTTGCGGGAATCTTGGGATGGTTGGCGACCGCGTCCTCCAGAGCTTGGGCGGCGGTCGCGAACGCGAGCGGAGGAGTGTCCGAGCCGATCAGGAATTCCATTAGCCTGAAAGTCGGCTCACTCTCCTGCACGCCCCGCACGTGAAGGTCGGCGAGGACCGTGCAGAGGTGGGCGGAGCGCGCCCACGGGCGCCACGCCCGTGCTTTCAGATTGGACGCGGACATCTTGAGGTAGCCCGCCATGTCCTCGGCGATCGGCGCTACCGTCTTTCGCGCGGGTTCGGGGTAGCCCAGGGACCGAACCCCGGTCAGCAATTCCCTCGCCACCAAGCCGGCCCACAATGCTTTCGGCAAGCGGGTCTGAATATCCCGTTGGGTGCGTTGAATCTGCTCGGCGCTGGTGAACGCATGGATAGGACGTAATAGCTGCCGTTCCTCCGCCCAGCCCTCGGAGTGTTCGCTCGAGACCCTCAACAGGTACCCGCAAAGGCTGGCGTAGAGGGTATCCAGCGTCCCATCCGGCTTGCGCGAGTCTGGATAAAGAAGGCCCATCAGAATGGTGGCCGCGCATTCGTGCCGCCCATGCTCCTCCAGACTGACCGAAAACGCCTTTGTGTCCGACATGGCGGCACTGTTTCTGAATCTCTTGTTCATTGCCAGATCGCCTCGACTTCACCGTCGAACGAAGCATTGGTCTGTCTGTCGCCCGCACCTGCGGGCTCGCCTTGGTAGCGGCGCGATGATCGCGTCGCCTCAACCGAGGACAGACCATGACCGAACCCAAGACGAAGCCCGCCCGCCGCGCCAAGGCCACCGAAAGTGAAGCCCCGCGCCAGAAGCGCGCCGCGCGCCGCCAGGCCGCAGCTCCGGCTGCCGAGGGGGCACCGGCCCTGCCGGATTTAGCTGATCGCACCATCACCGCCGCGCCGGCTCCCGATGCCACGCCGCCTAGCCCCAAAGGCCCCGCTGGCAAGCTCGGGATCGTCGTCGCCCTGATGCGTCGTCCGGAAGGTGCGACGGTTGGCCAGATGGGCGAGGCCACTGGCTGGCAGCCGCATTCAGTGCGCGGGGCCCTGGCCGGTGCCCTGAAGCGCAAGCACAAGCTGACCATCGTCGGTGAACCGGGCGAAAGCGGCCGGGTCTACCGCATCGCGGTGGAGCAGCCGGCGTGATCGACCGTGAACCCATCAATATGGAGGTCCGGGCGCTGGAGCGCCTGGACCTCGAAGGTCTGAGATCGGCCTGGCGCGAGCGCTACGGCCCCGCGCCGAAACTGCGGTCGCGCGAGTTGCTCGGCCTGATGCTGGCTTGGCGCATCCAGTCGGAGGCGTTCGGCGGACTGGATGCGGCGACCCGCCGGAAGCTGAAGACCGAGACGTCGGCCGGCCGCAGCAGCCTCGATCTGGTGCCGGGAACAGTCCTGACCCGGGAGTGGAAGGGAGTGCCGGAGACCGTGCGCCGAACCGAGGCCGGCTACGAGTGGCGGGGGCGGAACTACAAGAGCCTGAGCGCGGTGGCCCGAGCGATCAGCGGTGCGCCGCGCAGCGGACCGCTGTTCTTCGGACTAAAGGAGGCCGCGTGATGTCGAAGCCGAAGCTCCGGTGCGCGATCTACACCCGCAAAAGTTCCGAAGAGGGTCTGGAGCAGGACTTCAACTCCCTCCATGCCCAGAGGGAGTCTTGCGAGGCCTATGTGAAGAGCCAGGCTGGGGAGGGGTGGTCGGCGCTGGCGACCACCTATGACGACGGCGGGGTCTCCGGCGGGACCATGGAGCGTGACGGGCTGAAGACCCTTCTGGCCGACATCGCCGCCGGCAGGATCGACGTGGTGGTGGTCTACAAGGTGGACCGGCTGACCCGGGCGCTCAACGACTTCGCCCGCATCGTCGAGATATTCGACCGCCATGGCGTGTCGTTCGTCTCGGTGACCCAGGCGTTCAACACCACCACCTCCATGGGCCGACTGACCCTGAATGTTCTCCTGTCCTTCGCCCAGTTCGAGCGGGAGGTCACCGGCGAGCGGATCAGGGACAAGATCGCGGCCTCCAAGAAGAAGGGCATGTGGATGGGCGGCTGCCCGCCACTGGGCTACGACCCGGACGGCCGCAAGCTCAAGCTCAACGAGACTGAAGCCGAGCTGGTCCGGCACATCTTCCAGCGGTTCCTGGAACTGAAGTCGGTGCCAGCGCTGGCCAAGGAGCTGAAGGCGGAGGGGAGGGTCTCCAAGCTCTGGACCGCGTCCACCGGCAACGTGTTCGGTGGCCTGCCCTTCGACAGTGGAGCACTCTACCACCTGCTCAAGAACCCGACCTACCTCGGGATGGTCCCGCACAAGGACAAGTTCTACCCCAGCACCCACACCCCCATCATAGTCCAGTCCACCTTCGATGAGGTCCAGGCCCAGCTGGCCAGTCGCGCCGTGCGCAAGTGGACCAGACGCGCCGACCGGACCGAGCCGGCCTCGGCGCTGCTCTCTCTGAAGGGGAGACTGTTCGACTGCGAGGGTGGAGCGATGACCCCCAGCCACGCCTATGGCAAGAAGGGCGGGGCGCATCGCTACTACGTCTCCAGCAGCCTGAACCGGGGGAAGGCCCCCAAACGGCCAGACGGCATCTACCGGCTGCCGGCGCTGCCGGCCGAGCGATGGGTGATCGAGACTCTGCACCGGCTCACGCCTGACCACGATCCACTGGAGGTCCTCGTCCGCATGGATGTGCACGAAGGGTCGGTGCATCTGGCTCTCAAAGCCTCTGCATTGTCAGAGGACGACCGCACCCTGCGGCTGGTGGTCGATCGCATGACCCGACTGCTTGAGGACGGAGAACGGATCCATCCCAAGGGGGACCTGGTCTGGGTGCAAATCCCCCGCCGCCTGAAGTTCCGCGGCGGCCGCGCCTGGCTCAGCGGCGAATCCCCGAAGCGCAGCCGCATCAGCCGCCCGATGGTCAAGGCAGTGAAGCGGGCCCACGCCCTCCTGCAAGCCTCCACCGACGTCGACGGGATGTTGCAGCAGGCGCCGCCGACCGTTCACGAGCGACGCCTGATCCGGCTGGCTTGGCTCGCGCCGGATCTGCAGGAGGCGATGCTCGAGGGTCGACAGAAGCCGGGTCTCTGTCTGGAGGACCTGCGCTGCGCGCCCATCCCGCTGTGCTGGGACGATCAGCGGCGGATGCTCGGCACCTGAACCGCGACAGGGCTTCCGTGTTCGGAGGAATTATTTCCCTGATCAGACCGAAAATTTTCCCTGCTATCGACAGAGCAAGGTCAACAGCCGGCGGGTCAAAAGGCCCGCCGGCTCGGCGTTTGAGCGGCGGGAGGTCGAACGGGCCAGCTAGAGAACCCGGAAAAATCCCAGATAATTTCCCTGTTAGCAGGGAAACTCCACCGGATCTTTGGACGACAGAGACGGCGGACCCAGGTTCGTAGGGTTTGCGGCCCGAAAACGCCCGCTACGTCTGGCGATCGCACCAGTTTGCGGCCCGCAAGAGTCGAGTTTGCGGCCTTACCGGTGTTGCTAAATTGTTATTGATATTCAGTGACTTGAACGGTGGCGGACAGAGAGGGATTCGAACCCTCGGTACGCTTTCACGT
>TARA_R110002051_G_scaffold297564_2_pt1 | contig 57236 bp, 78 predicted proteins | sample TARA_R110002051 | Tara Oceans TARA_R110002051 (sample SAMEA4397023) | marine metagenome | biome: Polar Biome; feature: [MES] marine water layer (ENVO:01000295) within the mesopelagic zone...; material: water (ENVO:00002006), including particulate matter (ENVO:01000060) such...
CGTATATAATTTTCTGAAAAAGTTCTGTTGCCTTCTTCATCTAAACTAATTTGACTGAATTTGTCATCACCTAGTTGTAATTCAAAAGTAAAAACACGCATGGTGTCCATAGCCATAATCATTTCATTATCGCCATATTCTAATGTTTCCATTAGTCTGTCATCAGTAATGACATACGTACCATAACCAAATCTTCCAATTTTATCTACAGGTACGTATCTACTCCACATAATTTTTCCATTATAGTACATTTTAACCTGTCTATAGCCATCAGCAGTAGGAATCGTGTCAATAATTGCTTGTCCGTCATAATTGTAGAAGCTTTCTAATTCCCACGTACCTTCTATACTATGCATATAATTCTTTTTAATAGTATTTGTTGAGGCTGCGGAAATAAGGAGTAGCATTAATAAAACCAATCCTATAATTTTTTTCATAGTCGTAAAGTTTTAGTTAGTAATTGAGTTAAATAAGTACTAAAAAGATACGAAATATAATTAGGATATGTTAAAATTTTACTTAATAAATTATTGATTTAGTATTATTTAGATAAAATTATTGAATGCTATTAAATGGTATCGTATTAATAGTGTTGCAGAGATGTAGTATATCATTTTCAGTATGTGCAGCGCTTAATACTATTCGGCTCATTAAGACATCATTTTCTGTTGGGTATCTAAAATTGGTTACTAAAATAGTATTATCTTGAAGATGACTGGCAAGTAATTCATTTTTAAAACTAAACGTTGGGTGGCCGTTGCTACTTTGAAAAAGAGCTGAGTTGGGTAAATTGTTCAAAAATAAAGAAGTATTCCTAGCCAATAATTTTCTCTTTTCTTGAATAATATGATGCCCTTGTTTTATACTAGCTAATGCAGCAGGCATTGCAGGACTAGCACCTCCATAAAATTGAGTTTCTTTTAAATTACTAATAAAGGAATTAGTGCTGAAAATGGCACCTGCTTGTATGCCAAAACCTTTTCCAAGCGAGCATGAAATTATAAGTTCTTTAGGGTTTAAAGATTGTAAGAACTGAAAACTACCACCTCCATTAATTCCGGTAATACCAATACCATGCGAGTCATCTACCACCAAAATAATATTTGTTAACCTCAGTTCTTGTAACAGTTTGAAATTAGGGAAATTTAAGCCATAAAAATCAATACTATCTAAAAAAAGGACTGGGATTTTATCTCTATTTAATAGAATATCTCCTTGAAGTTGTTGCCAATTTTCATATACTTTTTGATTTCTGCGTAGAACTGCAGAATGGGTATTGGGCGCATAATACAATTTATAATTTTCATCACTAAAATAATCACAAACCAATTGTCCGGCTAAATATCCAGATGACATGGTTATACAAGCCTCGCTTCCCACTATGTTTGATAAGTAGGATTCTATTTCATTGAAAACGGAAATTTGAATATTCGATTTTCGTGAAGCACTGTACGCTGTGCCATATTTTTTTATGTTGGCTATAAAAACCGATTGAAACTCAGAACTAGTTTGTAGACCCAAGTAAGAAGTACCGCCAAAGTATAGATAGTTTTTACCATCTATATTAATTGTTCTTCCTGGAAATTCATCAATACTAAGCATTAATCTAAAAGTTGAATACCACTACCATTGCTTTTTGGAAAAATCACTTTTCCATTTGGATCTATAGCTACTCCTGTAGCAATATCACTTTTAAGAAGTAAGGCACCGTCCATATCAACAAAATCAAGTTGTGGAATTAATTGTGCAATAGCAGAAATACCAACGGTAGATTCTGTCATACAGCCTACCATAACTTTTATTCCTAAATCTTTTGCCTTCTTAATCATACGTAGTGCCGGGGTTAGTCCGCCGCACTTGGTTAGTTTAATGTTAATGCCGCTAAAATGCAATGCACATTTTTCAACATCAGTTTCAACAATACAACTTTCGTCCGCAATTACGGGTAAAACGCTATGATGCATAACCTCTTCCATACCCGACCAATTATCTGCTTTTAATGGTTGCTCTAAAAATTCAACACCTAGGTCTTTTAAAATAGGTGCATTAAATATGGTCTCTTGAGCGGTCCATGCGCAATTGGCATCAATTCTAAAAATGGCATCGGTATGTTTTCTAAGTTCTCTAACAATAGCTACATCATCACTTGTTCCTAATTTTATCTTGTAAATAGGCCATGGCATTTCTTGCATTTTTGCCAACATAACCTCTATTGATGCAATACCAATAGTATAATTGGTAGTTGGATAATTTTCAATAGTTGTTCCCCAAATTTCATATAAAGGTTTTCCTAAAAGCTTACCATAAAGGTCATGAGCTGCTAAATCTAAAGCACAGATTGCGAAATTAGAAAGTCCTTTACCAACTAAGAAGGCATGAAAAATTTCAGGCGAGGTAAAATCAAAATTTTCAATCTCTGAAGATATATCCTCAATTTCCGCCATCATACTCGCTGTAGTAATTTTGTAATAAGGGTTAGATGTAGCTTCACCGTACCCAGTTTGGCCATTAAGCGTAAGAGCGGCAATTAGGGTATCTTGAAAATCATGTGATTCTCTTGAGATACTAAAAGTGTGTTTTAATGGTAACGTATATTTTTTTAACTGTACTTGCATGGTACTAATATACAGAATAGGGTGGTACTAAAAAATGAAAACCCACTGATAATTCAGTGGGTTTAAAAGTTAATTTAATTGATGAATATTAATACTTATGTACGCTACCAGAAACTGATTTGTTTTTCTGTACTGATGGATTTCCTTGATAAGAGATATTGCCACCACTAGAAGCTTCAGCCGTTAAATTATCGGAAACATCTATACTAATATTAGCGCCACTACTAGCATCTGCTGTGGCAACTAAAGTTGATAAATCTTTAGCCTTAATATTTGCTCCGCTACTGGCATCAACATAGACTTCATTTGCTGTACCTTCTAAAGTTATGTTAGCACCACTACTAGCGTCTATTTCCATATTAGTGGCTTTTACAATAGCATTTATAATAGCTCCACTACTGGCATCCACTTCTAATTTATCTGTCTGTATGGTATTTTCAGTAGATAAGTGTGATCCGCTAGAAGCAAGTAAACCTGTAACTTTAGGCATAGTTACATAAACCTTTTTTGTAGCTCTGCCAATATTCTCTATACTATGAATTTTAAGTTTACCGTTTTTAATATCAGTACCTATTAAATCCATAATATTTTCATCTGCTTCTACAGAGATATCAAAATCAGCGCCTTGGGTTACAAATACCTCAATTCCTTCTGATGATGATACTGTTGTAAAGTCTTCGGTAATTTCTCGAGTTTCTTCAACGACTACGCCGTTACCTTTTTCTCCAGTTCCAAAGTTAATGTCAAAGCCGCAAGATGATAGTAAAAGGACTAAGACGAGTGCTACTGTAATTCTTACTAGTGTTGTCATGATTGTTCGTTTTTAGATTGATGTAAATTTGATTGTTTTTATATTCTTCTACGATTAAATAGTACTGAATTGTTGATTTAAGTATATGAACTGTAATTAGATAATACTGTCGTTAGCATCGATTTTTACGCCATTCTCATCTAACTTCATTTTAAAGGACTCTCCGTTGTCATTGACATCAATATCAATTCCGTTTTCATTGATTTTTATTTTTCCTTTTTCTCCATGACCATTAATGTTAATATCGATACCATTCCCGTTGATTTTGATATGATTAGAACCATTGTCATCTTCATCCTCCATTTCAATATATTCTGGGCAGTCTAGGCACTGAAGCTCACCATTTTCAACCATTTTCCAAACATAGCCTTCAAGAGAATCTAAATCCCTATCAGTAGTAAATGTAGTAATCCAGTTTCTAGAACTTGCTTGGTCATATTTTAAAATAGTACCTACAGGCAAGAATATATTTACCCGTACCTCCTGGTCTTTAAATTTAGAACCTTGTGTTGTTAAATAGTCATCTAGAGATATTGTATTTCCATTAACCTCATATGTATATACAATTTGGTTCGCAATTTCTTTGGCTTCTCTATTAGATGGCCCGTCAGCTTCTTTTCTCACTTGAATGCGAACAAGGCTATCTTGTGACTTGCGAATACGAAATCTTACATCATCTGATACTAAAACCTTATTTCCATCTTCATCATAAGAAATAAAGGTATCTCCCATATGCATATCTTTTTCATAGTCATATTTATCGGTCGATACTAGATTAATTTGTAACGTATCTGTAGGTATTAGGTTTGTAATTTCATCCTCCACAGAGGTACTACCCGTGTATGCATGAGATGCCGCTTCTCTGATACCAAAGACGATTAGTAATATTATGGAGATTAGCCAAAGTCCTAATAAAGAGAATTTAGCAATTGTTCCAATAGATTTTAAATTGTTGACCAATATTTTTAATCCTAAATACATTAAGAAGAAAAACGGTATACCAATAGCAAAAAATGCTAATAAGGATACAACCCATATGGGTAAATCAGTAGAATTAACTACGTTGTAAAAATCGATACCTGGTACATGAATAATATCTAAAATACCTACGGTAAAGAGTCCAACAAACAAACCAATTAATGTGGTTGCACCGATGATAACCAGTAGAATGCCAATGAACTTCCCAAATATTTTAAATAAAAACATAACAATATCACCAAAGGTGTCAAAGATTGTTTTACCTCCTTTTTTGACGGTGTTACCTACTTTTTCATAGTCAACACTTTTTACACGATCCGCAACGTCATCAAAACCCTCTTTTACCTTACGCTCAATATTACTAATGTTTACAGTTTCCCCGCTCATATCTAATTTTTGAGCCGTAGTTTTTGCCTCAGGTATAAGGATCCATAACAGCCCATAGATGAAAATAAATCCACCCCAAGTGAAAATGGTTAAGAAAATCCAGATTAAACGGATCCATAAAGGATCAATACCAAAATAATGTGCCAGCCCAGAGGAAACTCCTGCTACATATTTTTTCTCTGTATCTCTATACAATTTTTTAACTCTATCTTTATTAGAAGAAGCAGTTTTAGTTCTTGGTTCGTCTTCAAAGATTTCCTCATCTACCATGTAATCTTCGGGTTGTCCCATAATAGCGATAACCTCATCTACCTCTTTCTGAGTTATAACCTGTCTTTCATTTTCTAATTTATCATGAAAAAGTTCGGCTATACGAGCTTCTATATCGGCAATGATTTCATCACTGCCCGGTGTATTGGCAAAAGAACGTTTAACCGATTCTAAATACCTACGCATTTTATTATATGCCTCTTCGTCTATATGGAAGAGCATGTTTGCTAGATTTATATTTACTGTCTTGTTCATTTTTAGCTGTTTTTAGTGTTGGTTACCAGGTTGGTGGCTTTTCTTAATTCGTCCCAAGTGGTATCTAATTCTTTTAGAAAAAGTTTACCTGTCTCGGTAAGGGTGTAATACTTTCTTGGCGGTCCAGAAGTAGATTCTTCCCAACGATAGTTAAGAAGACCTGCATTCTTTAGCCGTGTAAGTAGGGGGTAAATTGTACCTTCTACTACCAGCATTTTGGCATCTTTAAGCGTTTCTAAGATTTCTGAAGCATATTTATCGTGCCCATTTAAGATGGACAGGATGCAATACTCTAAAACCCCTTTTCGCATTTGCGCTTTTGTGTTTTCTACATTCATAATGTCTTTTTGCTTTTTATGCAGTCCCGCTTTCGGAGGGGATTGCTCCACTGTGTCTGTTGTCTGCATGGATTAACTGTTCGTTTTTTGTTTGATGAATAAACATCCTGATTGATTTTTTTGATTGATTAATAAACTCCTGAGGGTGTGATGAGTACCCTGTTTTAGTGTAAACTGATTACTCTACTCATTAGCCATTTGCTATCGGTCTTTTTCCAGATAACAATAAATTTTGTTGGCTTAGAAATAGCGTCTGGTTCTTGATTGTTATAAAATTTATGCATTCCTGTTTGTACTGCCCCAAAATCTTTTATCGGATAAACTTCTACACTTTCTTTTAGTAAGGTTCTTGTGACTTTACCACAAATGTTTTTCTCAATACTTTTTAAAAGTTCAGCTTTGTCTGTTGCCAAACCGCCTTTGTCATGGTAAAATTCAATATCGGCATCATAAAATTCGGTTTGTGTTTTCATATCACATTCATTGTATGCCTTAAAATAGGTGCTATCCAATTCCATAATGGTATTGTAAAGTGCGTTATTTTCTGTATTCTGACTTGTTGAGGTTTGCGAAAGCAAAACAAGCATTAAGACTAAGATTATTTTATGTAAGCCCATTATTTTATAAATTTTATAGTAAATGGATATTCGAATGTTTCACCTTCATTTGTTTTAATAGTTGCTAAAATGGTGTACACAATATTAATGACAAACAAAGCAGATTGGGCTAGTCCAAGTAAACCTATAGGAATCATCCATGGGCCAAAAAGATTATCGGTATCAAAATTGAAATTGATACTGTTGAAACTGTGAACATTTACTAATCCGAAATTGTCAAAGTCGAAAATGTTAGGTAAAAATCCGCCTAAGAAAAATGGAATACTGACCATACCAACAAGGATAGAGTAGAGTAGAATGCTAATTTGAAAGTTTAAAGCCTGTTTTCCGTTATGGTCTACAAACTCATATTCCTTCTTGTTCGCTGTCCATAATACTAATGGAATAATGAAATTTCCAAAAGGCATAAAGAATTTTGAAAACGTACTAGCATGTATAAGTGCAGAGAGGTTTCGTTCGTGTTTTGTTATGGTTTCTGTCATGATGATTTCGTTTTTGATGATGATTGATATTAATACTATGTAAAAGCCAATTACTTTGATTACCTATTAACTTCCTATGCAAATATATGTCTAAAAAAAGGTACTATGTGTTGCATAGTACTAATATTTAACATTAATTTAACATTTTAGAATGCTGTTTATATTACCTATTTATGAAGGGCAAAACGGAATGTTGCTAATAGCATTTTTTAAAAAAACACTCTCAACCTCAATGTATACGGGCTTTTTTGGTGTTTTTTATTGTTTTTTCCACAAAACAGAATGTTCCTAAAGTACAATTTGATACCATTCTTATACAATTCAAAGATTTAATAATACTATCCTGTTAACCCTTATGTTCATTGGGGTTTAGAAACATACCAAAAATATTTAAGTTTTATAGAAATTGATGTTTTTTAGTGAAAATATGCAGTTGGGGGTGCATTTGGGGATGCATTTAAATGCAATTTAAAGCCAGTATACCCCCCGATAGATGCTGAAAAAACATATTTTTTGCACAAAAAAAGCAAGTAAGACCCCCCATAATGACATAATAAAAAGTTATTATTTAGATAAAAAAACCAAGTAAATAGGGTGTTACGACCGATTCTAAGGACTCTTTAAATAAAAAAAGATGTGTTTTTATTCGTTCAACCGTTATTTGTGCATTTAATCGTAATAACAGAATAACCTCTGATTTCTGGAGGATGTTCTCGGTTATAAATCATGCGACATCCCTTATATTGTCTATTAATAAGTAGTGAATAACTTTTTGTTGCAAATTCCTACAAAAAGGTATGTTGATGTATTTTCAGGTTATTATAAACCTTAAAATATATCAAAATGAGAAAGTTAGTATTAACACTTTTGGCTGCAGTTTTTTTATCATTAATTGTTACATCATGTAAAGATGAAATAGACACAACTGCTGAGGAAGTTCAAGCAATAGATAATGAAGAAGTTAAAGACGGAGACATCTAAACAATTTATAATTGCATTATTAATCATTGTATCCCCATTTTTGGTCTATATACATGATTCAGGATTATTTGACGGGATGAAAGGCTTTTCGGGTTTTTCATCCCTTCGTGTTGGGGTATGGGTAGTATCACTTTTTATACTGATGTTGTTTGCCTTTATTGGATGGTTCTATGAAGCAAAACACAAGAAATATCGATTTGCTCTTCTAGCACCAATTTTCATGATAACCTTTCAGTTGGCCATATATCTATTTGATGCCAGAGCAAATACTACAAATGATTTTAGTAGTAAAACAATTGTATACTTTGTTTTTGTGATTTGTTTAGTTCTAGCTTATTTTTTAGGAACTAGAAAAAGAGAGAACTAAATGAGTAAAAATATTTTACAGCAAGTTCTGGATTATTATCAAAATCAACAAAATTTCACTCCTAAAGAACAATCAATCATAAAAGCCAAGCTAATAAAAGAGGCGAACAAAAACTTGAAGAAAATTAATAAGGCATTTGTACAATCAATCAACGATATTAATAAACTATAGTTTTTTGATTTGTTTTAGTTCTTCTAATTCGAAAATCAATTTGGCCATGGTACTCTCTAATCGCAGGAGACGTAAATTTTCACTTTCATAGTCACCGTAGGTAGTATCGAAGTTTTTTATAAATGTTAGGACATCATTAATATCCTTCACTTTTTTTAATTTTACTTTTTCGTTCAGTTGCTCAATTAACTCGTTTAACAGTGGGTTTTTGGAAGTCGAAACCTTCTGTTTTTCATATTTAGCAGCATCTTCAGACACTAAACCACCGCTTTTATTTAGCATTTCACCTCTATTACGCAAGAGCCAATCTGCACTTAATTCATCATACTTGTGTAAGATACTTTCTACAATTTGACTACCTAAATTCCTGTCGTTTTTTATTGCTCCAGAAATACTTCCACGGCCAGCGTCTATAGACCTTTCGAACTCATTATAACTAAGTCCTAAGTGTTGAATAAATCTGTCAATTCTTGAATTTAACATAAATATCTGTCAAAAATATTTGTAAGTGTAGAATAAATCTGTTTTCTTTGTTTCCAATATGTAAAGTAAATAAAAAACATGAAAGCTGAGTTTACTGAAACCGAAAAAGAAACCTTAAAAGGAAAAGTTCGTGCAATAGCACGGAAACACGGTGTTAGCCACACATATGTAAATCAAATCGTATCTGGAGAGGCTAAAATTGAAAGTCAGTTATCGTTGAAGATATACGACAGTCTTCAAGAGACCATTGATTTTTTCACACCAAAACAAACTCTTTAAAATGCCTATCCTTCTTCAAAACAATATCGTCGGGGTCACCAAAGAGGAACTTATCTGTGAGTACACGGATGGTCTTTGGAATACTTGGAATTCTCTAAAGAGTCAAATCGACAGAGATAAAGACAAGGCCTATGGCGGTATTAAAAAAGTAGAAGGTAGTGTTGGTGGCCACGGCAGAAAGTTATTAATCGATTATGATTCGCTACCCCACACTGTGCAGCAGCTTATTAAAGACCCTAGAAAGGTAGACCACATTTTAGAGCGGTATTACCTGCGTGACCAAGAGGCGGTGGCTTTTTACTCCTCTTTTAAAACTCAGGACGGTCAATATTTGCACTTAGAGTCTCAAAACCGCTACATCATGAACGCTAGTGTCATGAAAGCATTGGTACAGCTAAAACAAGCTCGTGAAATTGAACGTAAAAGTAAAGGTGGTAGCCTACGTGGCATTATAAGAACCTTAGCTACCGATGCCGAGACCTTTAAACCCATTATGGAGCGTAAATATGGCAGCAGCCATAACATACCTACCAGTAAACGATTTGCCAAAGCCTTCAGGGATTTTAAAAGAGATAGCTACATCAGCTTAATAAAAGATTTAAAAGGCGTTTCAAAAAAGAACGCTCAAAAAGTTACCGAGGATACGGTAGAGCTGCTTAACAATATGTTTGCTGGGCAAAATAATAAACCCAACCCAACGGAGATTCATGTGCAGTATAACGCTTTTATCAATAACCACTTACAGGTTATCAATGATGAAACTGGCGAAATTTATGAGGCTAAGAACTTTAGCGCATTAAGCGAAAGCAGTATTCGTAATTACTTAACTGCTTGGGAAAACCAAATAGGTACCCACGCTAAGCGAAATGGCGACCGCCAAAAGTACATGACCAAATTTACCCCTCATCATTCTTTTGAGCAACCAACCTTAGCAGGTTCTATAATATCCGTCGATGATAGGCAGCCCCCTTTTGAATATGAAAAGGGTAAGCGTATATGGTTCTACAACGGTATAGACTTGGCAAGCGAGGCATTTACCGTTTGGGTGTACGGAAAAAGCAAAGAAGGCATCATCTTAGAATTTTACCGACAAATGGTACGCAATTATGCAGAATGGGGTTTTAACCTACCTGCAGAGCTGGAGTGTGAAAGCTCGTTGAACAGCAGCTTTAAAGATACCTTCCTAAAAGAAGGTAACATGTTCCAATATCGACAAATGTACGCCAATAAGGCAAGGTCTAAGCGCATTGAACGCTATTACGGCGAATTACGCTATAAGGTAGAAAAAGAACGTGAAGGGTGGCTTGCTAGGCCATTTGCATTGTCCGAGGCAAACCAAATCAGTAACGTGCCTAGAATGACCGTGCCTTACGACCTTTTAGCCAAGGAATGTCTGCGAGATATTATGACGTGGAATAATATGGAGCATTCCAAAATAAAAGGAAAGACCCGGTGGGAGGTTTTCTGCGAAACCCAAAACCCCGATTTGCGCCCTACCAATTACCAAGCCTTTATGCCGTATTTGGGCCATAAAACAGAAAGCTCATGTAATGCCGGAATCACAAGAATGAATAACCGCATGTGGCTTTTAGGTGATCACGGTAAAATTGAGACAGGTGAGGCACTTATTCACCTTATGAAACAAGTTGAAGGCCGTGATTTCGATATCCGATGGCTAGATGCCAATGACGGTACCATATTAAAAGCCTTCGTATATGTCAACGACCGCTATATCTGCGAGCTGCTACCAAAGCCGAAACCTAACAAGGCAAAAATAGAGCGTACCGCCGCTGATAATGAATTAATGGCACTGATGACACGCTATGAAGCTACGGTAAACGGCTTCATGAAAACCCAAAAGAACAGCTTAGATACGGTCACCATTATTGACAGCCGTAAAAAGACACTAAACAACAAATTTCAGATTCCTGGTCTACAAGAAGCATACGACCTTGATAAAAACGAAGATTCCCAAATCACTGTACCACCTATTGACGAGCCTACTTATGATGGCGAGGAAGAATATTTTAACTATAGAAATCCCGCTAACGATTTGTAATTATGAATGAATTAACAACAGAATTTAAAGACCGCATTGTCGAGGTGATTAAAAACCACAGCTTCAAATTTACGACAGACAAGGCGCATGCAATTAAGCTGGGCATAGACCCTGCCCAGTTCAGCAGAGTATTAAAAGGCGAACGTGAAGGTGTGCTGAGCGAAAAAAACTGGATGCTCATCGCAAGTGTGTACAACGTACCCGATAATCCGCAAATATTCAACTGGCAAACAGGCTACACAGCTGTGTACGATTACATCACCAAACAATTGGAAGCTTGCCAAAGTATGGGCATAAGCGGTATTTTCTGCGATTTGGCAGATATCGGTAAAAGCCATGCCGCTAAAGACTATGTAAGTAGACATAGAAATGCCATTCGTGTAGATTGTTCCCTTAATAAATCTAGAACCGAGCTGTTACGAGCAATGGCACGTGAGTTTGGTATTTACGATGGCGGTAGTGTGCGTGTGCTGCAGAAAGACCTTATACAATACATGACCTCTTGCACCACACCAATGGTTATCCTAGATGAGTTTGGCGATTTAAGCTACCCGGCATTGTTAGAGACAAAAGCATTGTGGAACGCCACCGAGTTTAAATGTGGTTGGTATATGATGGGTGCGGACGGACTTCAAAAAAAGTTGGATTTAGGCAGAGACAATAAAAAGGTGGGCTATGCGGAATTATGGAGACGCTTTGGCAGTAAATACCAAAGAATAACACCAAAATCAGCTCAAGAGTTGCACCGATTTCTACTACATGAAATTTCCCAAATACTGAAGGCGAACGATTCTAGGTACACACCGCTGCAAATGTATAAGAAAACAGGGGGGTCATTAACAAGGCTATACTTTGAAATTAAGAAAGAAAAAACAGGAATAACGGCAATATCAGCATAATGAATGGCGCGCACATTAAATCTGAAGAATCTATATGCGAAAAAGTTCAAAACATTCGCTTTCACAGGAATATGGAAGCAAGTAATAGGACTACCGGAAGCATGCGGGATATGGATTATCTACGGGATAGAAAAAAACGGAAAAACATGGTTCTGCCTCATCCTAGCACAATACCTAAGCCAATTCGAACGGGTATTGTATGTCAGTGCTGAAGAAGGTACCGGTAAAGATTTTGTAGCCGCATGTAAAAGGGCAAAGTTAGACCCCAACAATAATAACCTTCAGTTTGCCGAATACATAAATGTCGAAGAACTAGAAGTAAAACTAAAAAAACGAGCAGCACCAAAAGTGGTATTTATAGACAACATAACGGTTTATCAAGACGAGCTTAAATATGGCAAGCTGCGGAAGTTAAAAGATGCCTACCCAAAAGTACTTTTTGTATATGTGGCACATGAAGATGAGAATAAAAAGGCAATGCCCTACACCGCTACCGCCAAACTGGCAAAGAAACTGGCAAAGGTAATTGTACACGTTCAAGGCCTAGCGTGTTTTGTAAGCGGCAGAGTACCGGGAGGTGCGCTAATGATAGACCAAGAAAAAGCAATGTTGTACCACGGGGTGCAAGAAATAACGAACACTTAATTAATAGCATCATGGAAAAACTACTAGCAGCCCTTCAAGTAAATCAAGATACCTACGATAACATCATCTTTCAACAATGGTTCAACTGGTGCGGTAGGGTAACCAAAGACCAGACCGAGCTACAATGCCTATTGGCAAATGCAGCACTCTTTAACTGGTGGCGCATGGAATATAGTGCCTTTGAGCGAGATTTCCTTTTCGAGATAACACCCTACGGTGGTAATACCAGCGAAAAAGATGCCTACCTACTTTATATCAAGAACGTGCATAAAATACAGCTCTATTACAGCAAACCCCTAATTATGAACGCTAAAAAGACCAACATCGGCAATGGATAAATCACAGATTATAGCACGTATAGATTATTTAAAGGACTGCTTGGCGTGGAGCCTTCAGCACAATAAAATTTTGACCGATACCCAACGCATTTGTCTTAATCAAGAACGTGCGGCATGGCACAAAGAACTTACGCACATGCAATTAAACGACACTTCTACAGGCACTGCAAGGTATACCATTCCTCGTCATTTAGAAAAAAATCTACTGCAGATTGTACTGCAAATAGACCAAACAAAATGGAAACGGGAAGATTATGAACTTCAATTTAAACCTCTTTGAAACCATGAATAATCAAGAATTAAAAACACGCTATTACGGTATATGCGCTTGGTTGGAACGCAATATCCATTCAGATTTCTACTATGGCGTAATGGACTATAAAAATAAATTAAAAACCCTTTTAACAACAACAGAATGAAAGAACCTCTCTTTAAAATGGAATTGGCCACCGGCCATGTAGGTAAAAGCCACATCAGTTACAGTGGCGACCCTGTAGACGTCATCATCTTAGTGGCGGCAGCTATTAAGAACGACGTAAACCTAGACCATATTGTACGTGGCGCATTGCACGTCATCGATAACTGTCCAGAAGAATTATCAAAATTAACACAAATAATACCTGTAGAATAATGAAAAACGAAACACCCGTTGTCAAGTCCATCGACGAGATGACACCAGCAGAAATTAAGGCCTATTTGGCAAAAAAGGAAAAAGCGTCCAAAGCAAAAGAAGAGCGAGAAAAGGCCGCTTATGTTACGGATAGGGATGCCATGATATCAGAATTGATACAAGAGGGACTTACCCTAGAAGATAACCTTCGCCAGTTCAAAGCAAAGGTGCATGCCTCTATGGACGAACAAAAAGAAAAATTGGACGGCTATGGTAAAATACGCTCTAACAGCAAAGGCGGTTTCCACATTATAGATGAAGCTGGTCTTTTCATGATTAAACGCAGAAGAGATACCGAACCTCGCTGGGACGAACGTAGCGATAAAGGTGTGGCACTTTTAAAAGATTTCTTGGCGACCACTATTAAAAAGCGAGATATAAAGACCTACACGCTGCTAATGGGCTTCTTGGAAAAGAACGCAGCTGGCGATTTGGAACATAGCCGTGTAATGGAACTGTTGAAGCACCAACAGCTGTACGATGATGCGCTATGGATAGAAGGCTGTAAACTGGTACGTGAAGGCTACAGCAGTTACCTAAAGGCATTTGGCTATGAGCTGAAGACCAAGGTCGTTACCGAGCAGAACCCTACCGGAAAATGGCAAAGTATAACCCTAAGTTTTAGCTCCCTTTAATAATGGCGGTAGAAATAGCACAAACAGGCGACGAGACCATTTGGGTAAACGATAAAATTGTTCGTAAGGACATGAACAATAAGTGGATAACAAGCAGGGAACTCACTACGGCAGAGCGTAAAGCATTCGATGAACATTTACGTAGCATCGGAGAATCGTAAACGAGGGTATAGGCTGTTAACAGACTCGGATTTCTTCGGGCAAAAAGCCGTTTTTTAAAGCTGCAAGGTTCCCTAACGGACTTGGTAATAGTTGATTTATACAGACCAATGCAGATAAAGGCCTAGCCTATAGGAAAGAATTATAGGGCTAAAAAACGGAAAGAATGACACTGGGAAAGACTAGATTTTTTAAACACTAATTAAATGGAATATAAAGCAGACGAAATCTACGTCATCAAGAAAAAGAACTTCGGGTATTGGTTTTTGAGCGATAGAGGCTACACCCTCGATTTAAACTTTGCCAACCGGTTTACCGAGGCAGCAGCTACCGAAATCATCAACAGACCCAATACCGATAAAACCATGCACCTGTATTTAGAAGAACTCCAAAACCCGACAGTATGAAAATTATACTCATAACCATTCCCTTTTTACTATTCCTGGTAATCGTCTTGGCAATTATACGCTCAGCAGGTAAAAAGTACACCTACCAAGAGTGGGAAGAGCAATGCAAAAAAAGACTTTGAAAAATATGGCACACCACCGGGCGATGAAGATATATTTCCCAATCAGCGCTAATTATTAATCCCTAACACCTCTCAATTATGACAACGACAAGTAAAGAACAACCAACAACGAACAACCAGCAACTTACAACTAAAAACTTCGATTACAAAAAGTTCAACGAGTTCAAGAAAACACCCCAATACTGGGGCAGGTTCGAAAGTAGCAACTCCAAACACATGTACATATTAAGTCTGTTACGGCAAATGGACTGGGTAAGCATCAACGAACACACAGGGCGCAGTTATGCCGATTTAGAACGCCTTGGTCAATGGCTACAGAGCGATAAAGCTCCCGTTCAAAAACCCCTCATTAAAATGGATAAACCAAAAGCCGCCACCCCAAGCGAGCTGAGCATAACCATTTCAGCACTAGAAAGTATGGTGGGTAAATTTCATAAGTCAAAGTAATCAGTAATCTGTTAACAGTTAGCAATTATGAGTAAATCACTTACATATCAAAATGTCACCAAGAAAGATGCTATCGATGTAGGCATCAAGTTCATTTTATTAAAAGAATGGCTAAAAATCATAAGTCAAATTTATCAATGGTTCAAGAACCATAATATGAAGGTAAAGCACGATGGTGATGGAGTTATTATTTACGACGGATTTGAAATTAAGCTCAATGTCGTAAATAATCAATACTTACAATTTGAAGTATCAAAAGGCGAAGTCGATTTATTGAGCATGAGGCACTCAGGTAATGTTAAATTATTACTGCGTTGCCTAGTCGCTGTACTTGCAGACCCATCCACAAAATGAAAAAAATAATCGACTTATTAAATGATAGAAAAATCGACATTCTTGAGTTGCTTGAGTCTCCAGATAGTTTGCTGTCAGCGATTACGGTACCACACCATCGAAAACCGGACTGGGACGAATTTACAGTGGCCAAGCTAGAGCTGGAGCAAGAACTGGAAGAAATTGAAATAGCCTACCAATTGCTTAAATCCTATAAACCAAATTGAGGTATGAACATTTATCAGTTAGAAAAGAATTACGAAAATGCAAATGGTACATATTCTGTAAAAAATATGGTGGTTGCCGAAAGTTTAGCAGTTGTCGCCCAAGCATATCCATCCTCCACAAGGATTGAAATAGTACATAAGAACGTGGAGATACTATCAACCAACAACGAACAACCAACAACAAAATGACCCCTTGGTACCTTAAAATACTACAAGAGCTGTGCGACCATAAAGGAGCTACCATACAGGTAGTCCATAGTTGCGTAACCTGTGAAACCATCATCGTAAAATGTAAACCCTGCGGCAAAATACTTTGCAGCGTAACCGAATGTTAAAATGGCAAAAAATAACCTTAAAATAAAATTTCAATATAGGGACACCGTGGTGGGTCTGGAATGGAAAGGCCACCAATACTCAAAAGAAAGCGTGTGCGACTTTTTAAATGCATTTGCCAGTATGTTAGAAATGAACCTCGAAGTAAAAGAGCGTAGCCAAAACGCTAAAAGCGAATAAAAATGACCACACACTACCTAATTCACAGCAGTAAAACAGGGCGCACCCTAAAGGTGAGCTACAAGGGCAATAGTTTCTTTAGGCTAGAACTGGCAAAAGGCAAAAAGCTTCAGAAAGATGAAATCATGATAATTGGTATGGCAATTCCAGCACATGAGCATGAAATGGACGAATACCAAAGAACGTACAAGTCACTAGAGTACACTAAGCTCGAAGCCAAACAAAGCCAGTACCAGCAATATGTATCGGCGTGGTTTGCCTTCTACCAAAATTATAGGCAACTGCCGCCACGCTTTAATAAGGCAGACGGCTTGCACATCAACCAGATAAAAAAATATTTGACCCGTTTAAGTGACCAAGACCAAGAAGGTCTGGAGCTTTTTAAACTGATCCTGGAGAACTGGCACAAGCTCGACCAGTTTCATCAAGACAATACCGATTTAAAATACATTAACTCACGTTTAAATCCCATTTTAAATGCCATTAAAAAAGCAGGACAAGCCGGAACTGCTGGCACTGATAACAGCGTCAGCATATAAAGACAGCCTTGTGGTAAAACACTACGGCGACCTCACCATAAACAAAGCTATGAACAGCCAAGGGATGTGCATAGGTCGCTTGGAGAAAACGCAGGGAGACGATGTTATCGTCCCTGCCATTGCAAAACTGTTCTTGGCGGCAAGCCTCTATTTTGGCGAAAAGTTCTCTCAAGATATGGCAGAGGTAGTGGTTCGTAAAATGTTGGCGGAATATGAGCTAAGAAGTCAGTTAAAATTAGAAGACCTCGTGGTTATTTGTAAAGAAATCGTGGAGACAGAGCAGTTTGGAAAGTTCACCGCCAATAAACTGCTCGCATCCATTAAAAAGTACCAAAAAAGGCGGGAGCGCCTAGCTATAGAAGGCAGTATGGACAGCGTAGCCCAAACCAAGCTCTACGGCACCAACATGCACGAACGCATCCACGACACGCTGCGCAAAACGGCAAAGGATAAAAGCGAAGCGGTTAACAGAACTCGGGGGAGTGTAAAGAAGTATTATAAGTAGAAGTTAAAGCCCCCTAACCCCCAAAGGGGGAATATAAAAGTAATATTCAGAAATGAGAAAGACGAACAACCAACAACCAACTACCAACAACCAAAAACGAAATGAACCTATTCAACCAATTAAAAACCTGTAGCTATTGCCACACGGCACCAAAGCCAAAGAATGCGGTGTTGTTCAACGGGTTTAGAGATACCGTCACAAAACAGCTCGTGTGCTTTAATTGCAAACCCCTGCACGATGCCAAAAAGAAACTAAAAACGAATATTAATTTAAATATAAATAAAAAATGCAAGCAGTAAATAACAATGGAATTTTCGGAAAAGTGCAGGAATATGATGCAAAAGAATTAGAGTCAATGTTGAAAGATGAAAATATTGACCGTGTAGAGGTTTTTAATGGAACACCTGAAAATATTACAAAAAGAAAAAGCATGTCGGGCAAAAAGTATGTAGTAAAACCAGCTTATCAAAAAGCTCCTAAAATAAAGTAACATGACTCCACAAACTAAATTAAAAGTTGCTGCTGAAGAAATAAAAGAAATTTTACGAAAGCATGATATAGCTTCCTCTTTTGTATTGCACACACCGGGACATAGTGAATTTGTAAATCACTTTAATACAAGTTATTCATGCGCTTATCAATATCAAGAGAACGAAATGCGCTTCTATTGTAAAAGAGAAGATTATAAATCTGAAGAAGAGCAAATAAAAAAACTTTCGGACACAGCTAATATGTTGCAATTGTTAACAGAAACGGTAGGTGTAAATTTTATGATTATAGAACCACTCAGTAAACGATTTAATCAATTAACAAACGCCGTACACAAATGAACTACCCAACCCTAGATGAAGTCGCCAATGCAGACCGTTTGCAGATTTGCCGTTGGCATCGCTTTTTAAAAGTAGCGGCCAGTAAAGAAGAAGGTTTAATTATGAAAAGAATACATCTAAAATATAGGGAGTTCGGCGGCATTACGCCAGCCATATCAAAACAAATAGGCTGGACACCGCCATACTAGTACACTAACTCAATAATCCACTATTTCACTAAACCCATGCAAACCAAAAAACAATCTTTATTCGAAAGCCTCAGCAATACCGCTGTAGGCTTTTTTGTAAGCTATGCCAGTACCTTTCTCATATTCCCGTTAATGGGTTTTGAGAGCAGCGGCGGCAAAAACTTAATCATAACCCTATACTTTACCGTAGTCAGTATTTTAAGAAGCTATGTGCTTAGACGGTATTTTAATAAAAAAACAATCGTAAAATGAACCAAGACCCATACGCCAAGAAAGATGCTACGTACAAAATCTGTTTTTACACGTGTATAGCCCTTTTAGTGCTGCTATTTGGTGCGTGGTTGGTTCAATGACTTAGAACGTATGGTGCTATGAGAAGTAGCGGATTAAAAACAATGAACTTTGAAATTATGACAAACGATAATAAACATCAGAAACTTTCGATTAGCACTAAATCGCTATTTTTTATATCACGTGTTATATGCCGTTTTTTTGGACATAGATGGAAATACAATTTTCCTAGCATACCAAATAAAGCGATGTGTATAAGATGTAAGTGCAAGGCGGTATTAGACCTTAAAAAATTAGAATGGAACAGCGTAGATGCTTTTACTGGCGAAAAAAGAACAGACAAAGAAATTGTACGTGATTGGGTGTAATGGCATATAACGTATGGGGGATATGTTTCGGGGCGTTTTGCGGTCGCTTGCCATTTTCGGCAAGGGAGAGTAGCAAAGTAAGCACCGAATTTTTAAAAAGGGCTCAGGTCACAGACCTGAAATATATCCCGTGTTGCCACGTCGTAACCGTTTATGTAATAAGTTGCGAATAATTCAATAATTCTTGAAATAAACTAACAATATCGTAAAAATGCAAGAATCTTTGAAAATAATTAAGTTTTATAGTGTTTTATTTCAAGAATCCTTGTATATTTGAATATCGAAAGGAATTAACCACGATATTAAAAATTAGAAATTATGACAACTTTAGAGCAATTAGAAAGATTAGAAATGAGAGTAAAATTTATCGGAGAACATAAAACTCTAAATACAAGAAGAGGTAAAGAAAACTACAATAAGGATTTAAAAGAAATTCCTGTTTTGATAGCTGATTTATCCGGTATAGTTGATGGAAACGAAAACTTTAAAAGAAGATTTGATAATGCTGTTAATTCATTTAATTACTGGAAATAATGAAAGATTTAATAAACTGGGTAGAATTGAGTAGGTTGTTAACGGGGAACGAAAGTAGCGTTTCCCGTACTCGTTGCCCTAAGAAATATCAAAAAAGAGTTGACAGTTTAATTGCTTGTTTGGAAGATTGGAGTAAAAATTCAAATGACTGAGGTACGAAGGCAAAGCCCTTTTTAAAAAAATATCCCCCATACGTTGCCACGCATTAGGTAAAAAGGTGAAACGGACGTTAGGAGTTTCTTTTACCGTATCCGAATCTAAGGACACCGTGCGAGCGTAGTGAAGTGGTAGGTGTCCTTAGATGAGGTTATGCGTGGCAACACCAAGCTATGGCCAGCAGCGAGGTACGAGCTATTGGTTATAGCAACTGTTGTATGTCGTTGCAGTTCACTTTTCATAATAATTAACTAATTTGCTAATAAGAAAAAATATAAGGTAAATGGCAAATACTTTAAAACAACCTAATCCCAAAATAATAAAGCGTAATGAGCGTATACGGGCAAGGTACCTGCATTTATCTGAAATAAAAAAGCTAAGAAACGACTACATACTAGAGCTTTTAGAAGAAGAATTTCTACCTTTAGAGCAAGACACCATTTGGCTCATTATTAGCCAAACGGGGTATTATAAAAATTTGTAAAGCCCCCTAGAAAGCCCCATAGCCCCCAAAGGGGGAACATTAATAAAGTTAATTAGATGAAAGAACCCCATAAACGATTTTTGGTATTTGGAATGGATAAAATACCCGGTGGCGGAATGGACGATTTAATGGGTACCTATGACACCTTAGAGGAAGCTGATGTAGTTATAAAAGAGCGAGATTATGATTGGTACCATATATACGATAGGGAAGAAGGTAAAATTATTCAATATTAAAAAGCATTTCATCCTAATTTAAATGCGCTTTAAAGATGTTTTGTAGAACATTTTCAACACTGCACTTATATTTGACACCTAGTACAATTAACAAATTTCAATAACCATTTAACCATTTTAATTATGAAAATCATTAAACTATTTGCTTACATCATTGCCGGTTTCGTTGTATTGTTTGTGGCAGCTGCTATTTTTGCCGGGATATTTTCTTCTAGTGAAGAAGACCAGGAACAAAAAACAACAAGTGCTGAAGAAATTGTTCAAAAAGAAACCGCTGAACCTAAGAAGATTGAGAATTGGGCGTATAGTTCTGATGTCGACGAAATGGACGGTAACACCAATTACTTTTGCGTAACAACTTCAATTAATCAATTAGATTTTGAATTCCCTTATAATGGCGGTTCTAACGGCTACATAACTATTAGGAATATGGATGGTGTAAACACGATAGCCATAAGTGTTGACAAAGGACAGTTCCAAACCAGTTTTGGTAATAGTGAGCATTTACGAATAAAATTCGATGATGAAGAACTAAGAAAGTATAGTTTTTCTTCAGCTGCCGATGGTAGTATGAACGTTATTTTCCCTTCTCAATCGAACTCATTAATTAAGAAATTAAAGGAAGCTAAAACCGTTAAAATAGAAGCTCCATTTTATAATGAGGGCAGACAGGTTTTAAACTTTAATATTGATGGCCTTGTATGGGATAAATAGAGCCTTTTTTAAAATAAGGCACTATTTTTGATTTACATATACTTCTAAATAAATTATCATGAAAAACTTCTTCTTTTTTCTACTACCCATACTAGCAATGGCACAGACCTCGTTTACCGAGCCGGATATTAAAGCTGCTGCAGGTAATGAATATGAGAATTTATTAATAGGAGTACCTGCAGTTGATACTGGCGGACACATACAATATTTTACCTACCCCAAGACCTTATGGGAGGCTAAGGTTACAGATTGCGGTAGCGGTTGTGATAAGTACTTGGTGGCCAATTTCCCCGTTGGTGACCAACGGTACCGACATTTAGAAGCTAAAGTGTTTTCTAAGAACATTGGCAAAGGTTGGCAGAACCAAATTACCGAAAAGGTGGTTATTACAGGCGACTTTCAATTACTGGTACAATTCTTTACCGAGTTCTGGAGCAATTCCCTAGACTTTACCAATATCAAAGAAGGCGACGTAGTAAGTACACGTTTCCTTACCGATGTGGCTACATTTTCGTTTACTAAAAATGGGGAGCCAATGATTACCGTTGAAAAAGCTAAATAGCATTATTATGAATACAAAGTATACTTTAATAGCTGGTGTTAAGGAATTTGAACTAAAGGAGAACCAAAGCCCAAATGGTTTGCGTCATAACGACATAAGGCCAACTGAGCTTAAAATAGAAGTCAATGAAAGTTTTGATAGAATTGGTTTATTGCACCATATCAATTACCTCATAACTTTGAGTAAAGCAATGGCCCTATAATTTACCCCACAGGTATCACAAGCCCCACACCAGTAAATGGTGGCTCTTGGGGCATATCTTCAACCTTCGTTTTATTCACTACCAGTTTAGGGTCTGGATCTACCAGTTGTAAATCTTTACCGCTATTGGCACTATCATCGGTTAGGGTAAACGAGAACTCCAGCAAGGTTACTATTAAATTGGTATGGTCTAAATCGTCCTCATCTGCTATAAGGCTAAGGTTGCCAAAATTAGTACCGCTAAAACCTTGTAACGCTTTTTGTACCGCCTCGTTAAAATCGAAGAATGCCAACGCCTGGTCTATATTTACACTGCCATGGTGGCTACTGGTATAATTCTCTACACACGTGCGGACCCTAAGGGTCTTTTCTCCAAGTAGTATATTACCTCCGTTATTTTCGTACTGCCCAAGCCCAAAGCTAAAGAATACCGCTGGGCGTGGAAATACGTGGTTGCTCGGGTCTTCCAACTGCCCCCTGTCCTTATCTGCCCATTGTATGCCCGGTACCGCCGTCATTAATCGGTTTTGAATTTCTTTGAATATGGTGCCTCTTATGCTCATTTGTTTCGTTGTTGGTTGATGGTTGTTCGTTGTTCGTTTTATTTAATTTTTGTACTATTCTAACGTTTTCATTTGTTTTATAATCAAACGTTCTAGTGCTTTATCTAGGGCGACACTATCGCCTATGAACTTACGCTCAGGTATTTCTATGTGCTTTTTACTCGTTAACGCAATGCCCTTGTAAAGCTCGTTGTTCGTTTTTTTGAACATATACCAAGCCCACCGCCTCATTTTTGGCGTAATAGGAATTTTGCCACCTTCATTATGAATCTGTGCATAGGGAATATTCCCTGCCACACCTACAATAATTTTGTTTTGTGTTACTTTAATCTTTTTAATGCCACGTCTAAGATTACCACTTTGTACCAATGGCTTACGACCGCTCTTGTTACCTTTTACTTCCTTCCACTTTTTAAATGGCGTGTCTTGAAAGCCACCTACCTTAAAATTGCGCTTAAAAAAGTTTACTGCGGTAATCGCAATTAAATTAGGTAAACGTTGCCGCATACGTTTATAGTTTGCGGTAAGGGTATCGAACGTGCGTGAGTTGTCGTTATTCATAATATATTCCCCCTTTGGGGGCTAGGGGGCTTTTTAACTATTCGCTCTTAATTCCAAATCGCCCATAAGCTCTAGAAATATCTTCTCGAGCTGACTTTTTAAGTCTGCCGGGTTACCGCTAATATTGGTGGTCTGTACCGTGAGCTGTTGCACCATGCTCTTAATATTAAAGGTGGTATGTTTGGTACTGGAACCGCCACCGCCTGCTACCGATGCCGCTGCTCCACCTGTTGCATTATTTGCACCAGCCGCTCCAGCTCCCGTACCGCCATCACCTAAAAGTTTGTCATTGGCACTGGCACCAGCAACGCCTTTGGTGTATTTGTCTAATAAGTTTGGTGCGCTTGCATTGGCGGCAGCTTCCGCAATTCCTTTATCATAGGCGTTTCCTGCATTCTTGCCTACTTTCTTCATTTGCTTAACAAAACCTTCCCCGGTTTTATTGCTAAACAATTTCTCCCTAGCATCATTACCGGCTTCCCAAGCTTTTGTCCATTCGCCGTCGAATACTAATTTAATTGCTTTTGCCACTCCAGAGATACCTGCCAGCAATTGTCTAAAACGAGCAATAATGGTCATGTTAATGGCTTCGCTAAACCCTTTTATGGTTTCCCATACGGCCATAATACTCCCTCTAAACCAACCAACTTTATGGTAAGCATGGCCAATGACAGCTATTAAAGCAACGACCCCGGCAATGATTAAGCCAACAGGGTTTGCGTACATAGCTATATTTACCGCCCAAATAGCAAGAGTCAATGCCCCAAACAATTCGGGAGCCATGGCCACAATTTCAATAAGTCCGGCTAAACTCTCCGAAATCCATGTTACCACGGGTGCTGCTCTGTCCATCGCCACTTTAAGTCCGCTGATAAACCCTTCTGTACTGCCCATGCTTTGCCCAATATTTTTAAGGGTTGTCCATAGTGGACTAAAGGCATTTAGCAAGTTGATGGCCGACTGTTTTAGCACGGTTAATTTTGGCAAAAAGCGTTCTATATAACCAAGCACTTTTACCAATCCGTTTTGGCTACTTATAATCAATGGTCTAAAGAAATCTGCAGAGGTTCGTTTAAATGAAATAATAGCATTGTTTTTTTTATTGATGCTTGCTTGCATACTATCGGCTGCCTTTGCCAAACCTCCAGAGAATTCAGACTTTAATTTTTTGGCGAATTTGGGTAAGAATTCTTCAGCGTATACTTGCCCCGAATCTAACATCTTATTAAATTCTACCTGATTAACACCCATGGCATCTGCAGCAATTTTTAAGGCTCCCGGAATTCGTTCTCCTAACTGCCCACGTAATTCTTCAGCTTGTACTTTGCCTTTGCTCGCCATTTGCGATAACGCCAAGAATGCCCCTTCAGATTGGTCTGCGGTAAGATTCATTGACGTAGCGGCAATCCCTACGGCTTCAAAAATATCACGCACACCTTGCCCTTCTAATTTAGTGCCTCGCAATGAACCAGTAAGGGTTTGGAAACCTTTATAGGAGCTGGTCATGTCTAAATTCAGGTCTTTAATTTGACCATTTAGAAAAGCGAGATTTTGCGCACCCTCGGCACCAGAGGCAAAAGTTATGGCATTCTCAAAGCCTTCGAATTTAGCTGCCACATTCGTGATTTCATTACCAAATGTATAAGCTGAGTTCAGCGCAAAAACCAACCCCACAGCTGCAGCAGCTCTCTTAGCATAGGTGGTTATATTATTAAATCCTGTTTTACCCGTTCGCGCTAGTTTAGAGATGTTCTTATCCGCTTGGTTAACGGCTTTGTCCAGCCCTTGCGTACTTGCCTTGGCTTTTTTTATGGTTACGCCAAATGTTCTATCGACCAAATCAATGGCATATTGCAGTCCTTTCATTACTTTCTGTTATCGTGTACCAACAATCCTTTTCGTACTTCGTTGGCATCGGTTAATGTATTGATGAATATAATTTGGGCGGAGTCGGTTCTGCTGAACTCGACCACCACTTGCATCGTAAATTCTTTGTACACCTTTATGTAGGTGTAGGTCATTTTCCCCACTGTTTCGTTCCAGTAGATTTCATCGGGAGTCTTTAAGGCGTTCGGCAATGCGTTCAGCAGCTTTTCGTCTAGGGTTTTAAATAGCAGCTGATTTCCCCAACGTGGCATTTTATCGACATCCAACAAAACCACTCTACCGGCATCGTCTAACTTCTCTGCATATTTAAACGCTGTTGTAGGAGCGTTTAAAGACGATTTCAAGGTTTTTGAAAGTCCGAAATCGGCATAGGTAAAATCCAACGGTTCAATCGGTACCGCAGCTACTTTCTTCAGGTAGCTTTGCGAAGCTGAAAATACCTGACCCGTATCGCCCCAATTGACATCGTGTCCGCTTTTTTGCATATTCGCAAATCCGTCGGGGTCATTGCCGATTGCTCCACGCATATCCAATACTTCATCATCATTGGCATCGATTACATCCTCGGCATCGCTGCGGCATTTCCAATGGTTGGGCGGTAGAAATTTCCATGTTTCGGCATTATCCTTACGGAACACCTTACCGTCCAATCCTCGGCAAATGGTTGTGGTACCATCGTCAAGCACCGCCACGAGTCTCCAGTAGGGAGCGTCTTCGATATCGGAAACCATCTCCTGGTACCTTTCGCTCATTTGCCCCACTACAAATGCCTGTTGGTATTCGGTCTTGAGCCACGTTTGGTTATAGTTGGGAAATACTTTTAATGCCCGTTCACGAAATTTGGCAAAGCTATCCACGGCCGGGTCTTTTATAATTTGGTTCAGTTGAAATATTTCTGCAGTGGTTTTATCCAGTCCAAAACGGTGAACGCTGCCACGCATGGCCGCTATCATTTTATGGTCATCGGCATCATAATCGATACCTACATTGCCGTAACCTTTCATCAAACCCTTTAAAAGTCTGCCATGCGTATGGCTAAATTCGTTGTAGTTCCAATTCACGTTACCGGCATAGATGGCTTTTAAGAGTTTTTCTTCATCGGGAGAAATATCGGCATTTACTATGGTGGTATCTATTACCCTATAGTCGGCATACTCAGCCCCACAACCACCGTGATTATGGGGCGTATTAAAATTTGGCAACCTGTTTTCGGTATCTTCTTTCTTTGTCGTTGTTGGTGGAGGGGTAGGCGGTTCTACCACATCTTCTAGCTCAACATCCAGCTCCGTTTCTATCTGCTCTTTTTTTACCTTATAGCCTAATTTGGTTACTCCGGTAAATATCTTCAATCGCTCTTCGGGTGTACTGGCCACGTTTTCATCGTACGCCACCATATCGCCATCTGCAAAGGGATAGCCCTGTTCACGAAGTAGGGGTAAAATTTCATCGTTCCAAATATCGAGGTTAAAGGCTTCATCGTCCAAGGTGATTAAATCTTGTGTCCCTTCCATAATAGTCGCCACCTTGGCTTGGCTACCGCCTGTTTTTACGGTTTCGGCATGGCCATCGAAAAGGGTTGCCAGTTCCTCATTGGCGGCCTTTCGCTTTTCGTTAAATACTTGGAAGGCATCGGTGGTGCTGGTTTCCTTAATATCAAGTTCGGTACCTTCAGGAAAACGGGCATAGCTGCTACTCCCTAAATCCTTTAACCATTTGTCTACCTCTCGTTGCACGGCCTTGTCTTGACTGGCTATTTTGGCGATACGCATAGGTATTCCGAATTTTTCCTCAAATTCGTCCCAGTTCTGCCACGAGTGCTTTTTAAAGATGTAGAGCGGTGCAGCCTTATCCAACAGCCCCAAGGAATGCGGCGTTTTCACAAAATACATCCAACGGGTATAGGGCGCTTCGTCGAAACGTTCGCCAGTTCTATCCTCCGGACTCTTTAAAATTTCACAAGTTTCGGGTACGATATGGTCACGGTATACCATATCCACTTTTTTCACCAAGCCGTCCTCACCCAGTTCTTTAATATATGGCAAGGTATAGCCATAGTAGATACTGGCTAGGTTGTATTTGGTGAGCTGCCTTGCCCAACCTTTCTGCAAGAGCTTGGTTTTATCGTCTTGCGCCTCTTCAGCTTCATTTACGATAATGAGCTTTTTATTGCTTATCCGTAATATTCGGGTTTCTGCTCGACCAAAAATAAAAGGATCGCGCATAATTTCATCATACAAGTCTTGCAGTCGTTTTTGTCGTGGCAGTTCCTGTACCTCTGCAAGGTAACGAGCTGCTAAGTATTCGCTAATTTCCTTACGGTAAATGGAATGCTGCCGTTTTATAGATTCGACCATTTTTATGACCGCACTTTCTACTTCTTTTTTGTTAGCCCTGCTCTGAGGGTCTAACCATGTGCCTTTTAAAAAATTCATTAGTATCTATGTGTTACGTTCAAATTACTGCCTCCTTGAAATTCTTCACTGCCCATATCCTCTTCGCCTTCGGGTACTTCGGGTATGGGCAAGTTTGGGGTAATTTCCCCTTTGTTCACTTTTCGTAGCCATGCCATGGCATTGTCGTACCGAACCTGTCGTACTTCGGGGACATCGTTGGGCGTAATATTGGCGTGTAGGTGATATACGGCAATATCTACCATGTACATGACCACAAGGGCATTGCGCTCTGCCTCGTCTTGTGCCGGGTCGAAAACCTTGGCCATATCGAACCTATTGGATAGGTACGACTCCATTTCCTCCTGTGCCGCCATTTCTGCACGCTGCAATAAAGTAGCACCGCCATCGGTTAAAATATTGGTGACCCATTGGCGTACTTGCACTTGGTAGTCTTCTTCTTTTAAAAATGCCATTTTTTTAGTGAGTTAGTTTGTTAGTATCGGTTTGCGTTAGGCTCGTCTCTGCCCATCATTACATCGCCGTCCTGTATTTCGGTAAAGTCTAAATGTTTGTTGAGCATAAACCAAGCTCCCTCATCGGCATCGGGCGCATCATCTGCACCAGAGTAGCCGGGTTCGATTCCTTTTAACTGATTGTTACCTTCGACCATATCGGGGTCGTTTTCTTCTTCGACATTAAAAAAGACATTACCGGCATAATACTCAGGTTCCATACGTACCATACGGGTGTACTTGTTAGGCTTTATTCTCGTGTCCTCAATGACCATGATGTTGTGACCAGTTTGTTTAATAACCCTGCGTAAAGCTCTCCTAATCTCTTTGGTAATGAACTGCTTTTCCATGTACCAAATAATACCCACACCTGCAGGGAGCGATTTGTCTACTTTAACCATCCACATAAAAGCGGCCTCCAGCTCGCATCGTCTTACAAAGCTTTTATACAGATATCGGTTAAAACCTTTGAGGCTCCAAATACGAATGGCCTTATAGTCACTTTTTGCATTGTTCTCGAAAGACGGGTCAAAATAGCCCACGATTACTTGCATGAGTCCCAAATGGGGCAGCTTTACCCATTTAAAATACTTCTCCTTAAATATTTCACCTTCTACCGCATTTTCATGAAAGAACTCCTGTTTTGCCAAAGTTGGGCCAGCGGCATCCATTTTACGATGCAGGTCTTCTAAGGTATAACGAGACCATGCCGGCTTCCCGTTCATGATGGCCATAATCTTGGAATGATAAAGTCCGCCTCTTTTCTTCATTCCGTTTTTAATATCGCCTACATAATGGGCAAGAATGCTGTAGGTATGTATTCGGTTACCGGCAATTATCATTCTGGCACCTTTAATGCTCAGGGCAAAATAAAGCGCACCAAATATGTTTTTAATTACGCCTTTAACACGCTTTAAATTGTTGACGATTTCATCGTCATCAATATCATCGATAACGGCTAGGTTGGGTCTTTTTTCGCCTTTCCTTGCACCACGGGGCGATTGGTTACGACCAATGGCCAAAAAGCGCACACCGTCTTGGGTGGTAAAATCGCCCTCTTCCCAAGAGCCGTAATTGTACTGGTCTCCGAAATCGTGGGCAAACAGTTCGTTAAATTGAAGCTGTGCCTGTAAATCGCTCAACAGGTTACAGGCAGCGGTATTGTTCTTGCCCATTAATATCATTCCCGACAGTTCACCATTGGCCAGCAGCCACATCGGTATCATAATGTCGCAGATAACACTCTTGGCATGTTCCCGAGGCCATTCGGCAGCCCCTAAAAAGTTTGGGTCTTTTAGGCACTCGTTGGCAAACTCAATCATCCATGGGGCGCAATCGTGGTCGGCATAGATTTTAAAGTAGGTTTTGACAAAGAAATTAAAATCTTTCTTTGCTTTCTTTGTTCGTGCCGCCTTGGTTTTGGCATCCTCTTCGGGAGAAACGGTAGAGGCGTTCTGTACGGTTTTACAGAACTCCAGCCACTCGTCATAATCTCTTTTTACAATAGGTGCCGCCATTATTTTTCGTTTATTTTAAAATCGACGAATTTACCCTGTAGGGTATTGATTTGTTTGGCGAGTTCGGGCTGGGCATCAAAAGCCCATTTGGTAAACTCCCGAAATACATTGATAGTATTGCTCACGGTAACCTTTCGGTCGCTCAGCTTCTCAATAGTAGCCGCTAATTTTGCAAGCTTATCGGCGTTGATGTCATCTTTAAGACTTTCTTCATACGCCTTTTGGTAGAGATTGCTAATGATATTGTGTGCCGTTATGGTCTGTGCCGATTTCAGCAACTCCCAATCGCCATCGTTCTTCCATTTGCCGAAAGTTTTTTCAGTTACGTGCGCTATGGCACATATTTCTTTTCCGTTTTTATCGGTGTTTAGGTAAAGCTCTAGGGCAAGGGCTTTTTTGTCCTTATTGGTTAAGTTACCAGCCATGTATTTTGGGTATTTAGATACAAATATGCTGTTATAGGTTAGTGTTTCCTAAGACTTTGCTTTGTGCCTGTAGGTGCAACTTCAATACTGTAAGTAAAATCTTTAGTGACTAACTAAACTGTTAGGATTCACGCAAAAAGACTTACATATTTGCTTCATCAATTCAATTAAACTAACGAATTGTAAGCATGTCGAAACAAGAAAACAACATTTTTAAAGTAGAGAATAGCGGCAAGAAACCGGTCATTATCATGAGCGGTTATATAGGCGGTTATTCTATTAATGCAGAAAACCTGTACCGTGGCATAAAGCAGATGGAAGAGGCAGACGTTACCGATTGTGACATCTTAATCAACTGCGCTGGCGGTTCTACACTAGACGGCATGACCATTGGTGAGTTTATGGAAAAGTCCCCGATAAAATTTCACGGTATCGTAACCGGTATGGCGGCAAGTATGGCAGGGGTGCTATTGCAATTTTGCAATACTAGAAGCTCCTATAAGTATGGTCGTATTATGACCCATAAGGTGCAAGGTGGCGTGCGTGGCGAAAGCGCACAAGTACGTGCCTATGCCGATTTAATGGATAGTGAAGAAGAGAACATTACCGCCAAGCTTATTGAGCGCACCGGGCAAAGTAAAGAAACCGTTGCCGGGTGGTTAAAAAGTGGTGTCAATTTGTGGTTCAATGCCACGAAGGCAAAAAGTGCCAACCTTATCGATACCATTCTCGACACCAAGAATGCAGCCCCAAAACCTCCAAAGAATGCCACCGAAGAAGAGTTGGTAAACACTTACGGAACAGTCTTTAATTCTGTAGTAGAAGCGTATTTAACAGAGCCTGAGAATCCTCAGGAAAACCCAATTGATAATACCATTATGAAGAAACAAATCTTAAGCATGTTAGGCATTGCTGCCTTAGCGAATAGCTTAACCGAAAATTCTACCGACGAGGCAGTACTGGCAGAGTTAAGAAATGTAATCGATGCTGCTAAAAATGGCGAAGCTGCAGTAAATGAGCTGGCCACTTTTAAACAGACACAGGCAAAATTACTGGTAGCCAACATGGCGAAAGCCGGTAAGATTACCGCTGCGGAAGTTGAGCAGTTCGAAGCCGATGCCATCGAAAACTACGCATTGGTAGCGAAAGCAGCCGAGCGCATGGCCGGTAAAGTAGACCCTAACGCAGGGCTTGACAGAAAGAAAGACAATCCTGCTGATGAAGGCCAACCTGAAATAATGAAAGGTCGTGAGGCTTGGAATTTCAGCAAGTGGCAGACCGAGGCTCCAAAGGATTTAGGTAAACTAATGGATAACCATCCTGAAGCTTACGAAAAATTATTCAACAACGAATTTAACCCAGAAGACTAATGGCAGACTTAACCGCTGGCGTGCATTTAAATCAATTTCTTGCACCACAATTATTACAAGAGTTCAAGAACTACAACGATGAGTTTATTAAGTTATTGAACCCTGCACCATCAGGAGCTATATCAGCAGATGGTATTCGTAGAAACAAGCTTATCAACAATGTTGCGTTTTCCGTAAATAATACTGCTGATTTTGTTGCAGCGAAAATGGATACAGAAAAGAACATTACTCTATGGGACAAGCTAGACACTTCTCCTACGGAGGTAGACGATGCAGAAATCAGAAGTTTATCTTTCGATAAAAGGTCGGCTGTTCGTGTAAAGCATTCAGAGGCATGGAAAATTGGAGTACGAGATTATGCATTGCATAAATTGGCACCTACACAGGATGCAGCTAGTTTGCCCGTACTTAGAACTACTGGAGCACAAGTTGGTGCCGGTACCAACGGACGATTAAAATTGACCTATGCCGATTTAATCAGATTCTATGCAGCAATCGAGTCGTTACCCGGCTTACAAAACCAATACAAGCATTTGCAGTTATGTTCTGAGCATCACCAAGATTTAATCGAGGACAGAGCCAATACCAATAACTATAGAGATATTGTTATTAACCAAGCTACTGGAGCTTTGGAGCGTTTTTACACCTTGAAATTGCATTTCAATTTAGCGAACGTAAAGTATACTCCAGCTGGGGTTATGAAGGCTAATGGTGCGGTAGGTGCAGCCGATGACAGAAACTCATCTGTGTTTTTCTACAGTGACAATACTGTTTTTCACGTAAACGCCGTAAAAATTCTTTACAAGCCTGAAACATTGGACACGACAAGTGCAGACCCGAAGAGTACATTTAGATTACAAACTTACGGTCTGTGCGACAAAGTACAACCTTACGGTTTCGGTGCCATCGTATCTGGTAACGGGTCTTAGAAAATAATCCGGTACAACCGGCAAAAATGGCTGGAGCTGTTCGCAATGCCAACAGCTCTAGCAACCCTACGGGGGTAAAAGCCCACTAGCCCCCAAAGGGGGAAACTAAGATATAATTGACAAAAATGAAGCTTTCCGAAAAACAACAGATTTTCACCCTTAACGTATCAATGCTTATATGTCAGGCATATAGCACAGGGTTAAAATTGACTTTTGGCGAAGCTTATAGAACTACGGAGCAACAATTGTTGTACGTGCAATCTGGCAAATCGCAGACGATGAACAGTAACCACCTAAGAAGGTTGGCCGTTGATTTCAATGTTTTTAAAAATGGTATTCTCACCTACGATTGGGAGGATATTAAACCATTAGGAGACTATTGGGAAAGCCTTCACCCAGCTAACCGTTGGGGTGGCGATTGGAACAAAAACGATATTAAGGATGGGTTTATTGACACACCTCATTTTGAAATGAACATCTAAATTAAAAAACACAATGAAAAGCATTTATTCTATTCTCCTAATCCTAGGACTAATTTTCACCACAAACGCACAAGCCGATGAAATCACTAACGCTGCTGATATGTTCTCTCTTACTATTGTGGAGCTGCAGGACTTCGAAACCAACGATTACGGAATCGACCAAAACGACAATCAAGGACACGACCTATACGACTACGAAAGTAATGGATACGATGTTGCTAGTCCGCAAGGCAGATACAGTGTCATTACAGACCCTTATATCAAATCTATCGAAAATACCGACCGTACAGACCTCTGGGGCAGCGACTTTAACACTACAGCGGAATGGCGAGGAAATAGTAGCGAACTGCGAGTGTTCGGAGCTGAAGGAAGCGGTGTTGGTGTACAAAGAAACGATAACGAATTTAAGAGAGGTGATTACGTCTCAACAGCAAACCATAAACAGAGAGGAGGGAAAGCGTACCAACTGGCTTACACTCATAAAGTGGGTGGTCATAGGTGCGCTTTTATGGAAGGCGCTGGACATAGCTTCAAGATTCATTAAATAGTATTTAAACCATGAAAAAATTAGAAAAAACAGCTCAAGAAATTCTTGCAAAGAATCCTGAGCAAAATGCGGTCTACATGACCGAGGACGGACAGGCATTTTTTAGCAAGGATGCACGTAACAACCATGCCAAGGAAAGGAAATTGGAGGTGGCGGACTTTTTTCGTAACGGCGTTGCCACTGATGAAGAGACTGCCGATGCTATTAAGGCGTTGGAGGTTAAGACTGAAGAGGTTGCAGCTGCTACAGCGGCTCTTGAAATTATCGAAAAGATTTTCACCGACGAAGAAGTGACTCCAGAAGTTACTCCAGATACCCATGCCGTAGTAGCATTGGCGGTCGGTGTTAAGGAGCAATTGGCTGAGGCAAAAGAGCAGATTAACTTGAGGAATGAAAGACAGGAAGAGGCTTTGGAAGAGGCCACTATCAAAATAAAAACCCTAGAAGTCGATTTGTCTACTGCTTTAGCAGACAATAAAAAAATGGCTGAGGATTTGAAAAACGCACAAAAAGAACTGGCAGTAGCCAAAAAAGCAAAGTAACCCATGTCTAGACCAAAGCTGAAAGTACAAAAATTAAACGGCGGACTTGGACGTAGAACGCCAAGTGCCATAATGGTAACGGCGTGTGTTATGCAGGCCGTTGCACTTGCCGGGTTGGTTTATGAAACCATTTATGAGCTAAAAAGTGTTGAGGATGCCGAGGCTCTTGGGCTAAACGAGGCGTATGATACCACCAATAAAGTATTGGTGTACCATCACCTTAAAAGGTTCTTCTTCAGAAACCCGTCCGCAACCTTACATTTTATGCCTGTTGCCCAAACGGTAACGCTGGCAGATATGTGCGATAAAGACCAGGACTATTTGGCAAAGGTCTACAAATCTAAAGCAGGGGAAATTCGCCAAGGTTTTGTGGCGTTGAATCCTGCAGCTGCGTATGTACCGACAATAGAGGAAGGTTTGGACGATGACGTCATTGCAGCGGTAACCAAAGCGCAGGCCTTGGCAGATGCCGAGTTTGCAAAAGACCGTTTTGCCATCACTTTTATAGAAGGTAGAAGCTTTACAGGTACCGCTACGGCACTAAAGAATTTTAGAACCCTTGCCGAGGCTGCACCAGATGTGGCGGTGGTATTGGGTGCCGATAACGACATTAGTATTAGCGATGCAGCATACACAGGCTATGCCGCCGTAGGTGATATCGTTGGCTTGGTGACCAAATCCGCAGTGAGTCAGAACGCTGGGGAATTGACAGAAGATTTTAACCTTACCGATGCCGATGAGGAAGCATTTATTAATGCCGGACTTTCATCAGGAAAGCATATAGACGAGTATTCCGATACCGATTTAGATACCCTTAATGACAAAGGATTCATTTTTGGTGTGGCCACATCGGGCATTGCAGGTTTCCACATAGTGGATACCCACACATGCGATGCGCTGGATAGTGATTATGCATTTGTAGAAAATGTACGCACCATCAATGAAATGATACGTGCCGCAAGAGCTTCTTTATTACCGAGAATGAAAGGAAGGTTGTACGTGGATCCCGATAGTGGAAAACTTGCCCCGAATACCGTAAAGGAAATGGAGCTGAGTACCATTGCCAGTCAAAACAATTTGTTGAGCGACGGTGATTTAAGCGGTGGCGTGGATTGCTACATAGACCCCGACCAAAATATTTTGGCAACCTCAGAATTACAAGTGCTATTGACGGCGGTACCTGTGGCCATTGGGCGACAAATTACGCTTAAAATCGGATTTAAGAACCCTAAAACCAACTCGTAGATGAACATTTTAGTAAACGGCAAGTACCGTAATTATACCAGCATACAAATAGACCTTTTGGGTATTTCTGCCGAGGGGCATGTAAAGGCCATTGACTATAAAACAGCCGACAGTATTGACCCTGTTAAAGTATTGGGTACCAAAAAGGCAGTTGGCTATACGCAAGGCGATGAAGTGAACGAAGCGAACATTACCCTTACGTCGGAGTTCTTGGATGAACTTCAAAGAGCATTGGCAAGTGGTAAGACCATAAAGGACATACCTCCATTTCCTGTAGCCGTAAGTTATGTCGATAATAATTCCATACAAGTGGCACACGCCCTAATTGGCTGCAAGTTCAAGGAGAATGGCCGTAGTGGCGAAAGTGGCAGTAACGATGCCTTAACACAACAGATACCATTATTCGTTTTCGACATCGATTTTAACGCTTAATAAGCATGTCTAAACTATCAGATTTACGGCAGCAGTGTAAAGACAATAACGTGGTTTTTGACAATACGCACACTGCCAAACAACTAGAATTAAAACTAATTAAAAAACTCATGGCCGATACAACAAAAAAAGGGGTGATCACCAAGGAACAGATTGCCGAGTGGAAAAAGCAACACAATAAGGTTCATAAATTAAGTGTCATTGTAAAGAAAGACGCTGACGGGAATGTAAAAGATGAAGCGGTCGGGTATTTAAAGAATCCGTCTCGTAACCACAAGGCCACAGCTATGAGCATGTACGCCCAAAATAAAATACTGGAGTGTGGCGAGTTTTTACGCAACAACTGTTGGTTGGGCGGTGACGAACGCTTAAAGGACAAAGGCGAGATAGCCGATACCGCAGCCATACAGGCAAATGGTATCATCGAATTTTTAGAAGGTGAGCTGGGGGAGGCCTAAGCCTACCAATTAGTAGGCTAGCAGGTCATGATATGGTAAGGAAAGTAACAGCATTGCTTTCCTTTCATTTTAAGATACCGTTTCCCGAAGAGTTACCGGACGTAGAATTCTGGGACAAATGGGAACAGTTGCAATGGGCATTGTTTTTTGAAAGCAAACGACAGGCCGCTAAAGAAGGAGAAACCGTTGGAATTTAACATCAACTTAACCGAGTTATACAAAAGCCAGTTTGGCATAGTGGCACCGACCGTGGCCACGACTACGTTCATTGAAAACGAGGTTACCGGTAATCTGCGTAACCTCACCGTTCTTGACGATGACCGCAATTACCGTAACTATAGCGAAATGGGTGTCCCTGTTTGGGATATTATAGAGCTGGAAAACTTAATCGAAGACGGTACCGGAAAGGAATTTAACGGCTACCGTTTTCCTGCAGAGACCACTTTAGAGGCTTCACGAACCAAAAAAATAGTGGAGACCAATATCGTAGGTCTTGAGGGTATGGTAGAAGAGCTGATAAGCTTGGACGATTGGCAGCTGACCGCCAAGGGCTTTCTTATCAATTACGATTCCGAATCGTATCCTGCAGAAAAAGTACGACAGCTAGAGCGCGCTTGTGGACTGCTGCATAGCAATATACCCGTAGTTTCAGAATTTATGAACCTATTGGGTATCAACTACATCAGTATCCACGAACTAAGCTTACCGCAATTACCCGGTTATAGCAACGTGCAGCCGTTTCAAATAACCATGAAAAGCAAAAAACCGTTTACGGTATCCTTGGCCAATGGTATTGTGTTGTAACATAACAATAGGTGCGCTGCGGTTCAATGCCATTGCCGATGTAAGCATCGAGAGCAGCTGGCAGAACTTTACCGATACGGCAAAAGTAAAATTCCCACGGGCATTGTACTATTTGCGCAATGGTAAGCCCATTAGCATCGATAAAACCATTCAGGAGCTTGTGAAAACAGGTGACAAGGTGAGTATTCAACTTGGCTATAACCGAGTGTACGCCCAAGAATTTACGGGCTATGTGTCTAGAAGCCCTAGAGCCACCTTCCCGTATGAGATTGAGTGCGAAGACGAAATGTGGCAATTAAAGCGCAAAAAGGTAAGCATTAGCGAACCCAACGCTACGGTACGGCAAATACTGGAGACCATTGCACCGGGCTATGAAATTGATTGTCCCGATGAAGTCTTTGGGAAAATCTCCATGAAAGATACCACAGCGGTAATGGTTCTGGAGCATCTAAAGAAGACCGCCGGGTTATATTCTTTCTTCAGGAACGGAAGACTGTTGTGCGGACTGGTATACAGCGATAGCAAGGTGACCGATACGGTCGCCAATTATGCATTTGGACAGAATATACTTAACGAGTCGCTACAATTCATTACCAGTGAAGATATCAAGACCATTATCTATGCCAGTAGTACCGCTGCAGACGGTAGCGTAATACGGGCAAATACGGGTACGGAAGGCGGTAACGTGATACGTAGAAATTTTCCTAGCGGATTTACACAAAAAGAGCTGGAGACTAAAATTAAAAGAGAGCTTGAGCAAAAAAGAGTTACTGGAGGTTACGACGGGGAACTCAAGAGTTATGGTTTTCCGCATGTGGTACATGGCCAAACGGTACGGGTAAAAGATACCATTTATGAAGAGCGAGACAGTCAACATTTTGCCGATACGGTGAAAGTAGTATTTAATCCCGAAGAGGGCTATAAGCGAATTTTAAAAATAAGCAGCAGGGTGTAATGAGTATTAAGGCGGTCATAGAACGAATTGTAAAAGAAGCGGTGGTTTTAACTGTTTTACCAGGATCAGTGGTAAAAGTGGAAAACGAGACCTGTACGGTAGAAAGCGACCATGATACTACCGATTATTTCGAGGTTTCTTTCAACGCCCTGGTCGAGAATAAGAACGATAGAATACAGCTAACACCAAAGCTGAATAGTAAAGTGGTACTAGGAGTTTTCCCTAACGGTAAAGATGCCGTACTGCTAAGCTATAGCGAAGTGGAAAAGGTGTATTTAAAAATAGAGTCCACGGAGTTCGAAGCCGATGCCGACGGGTATTCGGTAAAGAGAAATAACGAGGACTTAAAAACAGTCCTTAACGATTATATCGATGAAGTAAATAAAATTATTGTCGTGAACGGTACCACCATAAATGTGGCTGCGACAACGGAAATTAAAGAACGATTAAATCAGATTTTAAAATAGATGCCAGCGACTACAAAAATAGAAATGATTGATGCCTTTGAGGCCGCCTTGGATTTTGAAGCCGATAAAACGGTGAATCCCAATGAAGCAAGAAGGCGCATCGCCGAAAAGTTGGGGAATGCGGTAGAAGCTTATGTCGTGGGTAGAACCACACAAGTAACGGGAGTACAAACAGGCGGTGGTACCGCCATAGGAATTATACAATAATGGCAGGTGATTTTCTATTGGACGATGAAGGTGATGTACGCATAGAAAATGGCGATTTCGTCATAGGCGATGCAGAGGCGCAGCATATAGACGATTTAATCTACAGCTTTAAAGGCGACTGGAAAGAACACCCCTTATTGGGAGCTGAGGCACAACGCCAATTAAAGCAAGGAAATAGCCTAACGAAATTAAAGAAGGCCATAAAAACGGAGTTGGAAAATGACGGGTATAGTAACGTAGATGTCACTATTAACGGCGACGAAATTTATATAAACGCAGAGCGTACCTAATGGAAAAAACGGTATTACATCATCAGAATTTTGTTGACCTGAGCCTTATGGCCAATGGTACGGCAACGGCTATTATCGCCAATGCCATGGCGAACAATAGAAGTGTTACCGATGAGCTGTCTGCAGGGGAAAATTTAACGTTCCTAGCCACAGAAGATGACAATACCAATGTAATTAATTATTACAAGGCCTATATCGTAAGACCGGCAACCGCAATTACCGATGTGGTAGCTACTATTATAGACAACGAAGACCCTTGTAACCTATGCAAATGCTTTACTTAATATGAAACAAGCTATAAACATACTACTTGCTTACCTAACCTGTACCGACCCGGTGATGGTTACCAAATGGCAGAATATACTTGCCAGTTTTTGGCATAAGGACGATGGCGACGTTATCACCAATATCGTAAAAATTGGAGGTAACTGGGAGTTTACCACTATTGATGGCGACGGCAATGAGACCGTAACCGTAATTGAGCAATATGTAGAGCCAGCAAATTTCAATATTGCCAAAATAACAGGCTTGCAAACTGCATTAGATGGCAAGGTAGACAAAGAAGCTGGCAAAGGACTAAGCAGTAACGATTTTACCACCACACTCAAGACGAAGCTTGAAAATTTAAGCCAGTACGTAAAACCTAACAGTGAGGAAATTAGCTATATAAACGGTCTGCAAGATGCTTTGAATTTGCTGCAAGACAATATTAATCAGGTTAGCGATTCCATCGGTAACGGAAACCCGGTAATACTGTACTGGAATAATTACCGCCTATATAAGGATAACGGCAATATCGAGAATTACCCACAAACAGGCGAAAAGCTAGAAGGCCGTGGTGATGGTAGGTATGCTGCAGGGGAATATATAACCGATTCCGAAGTGTTGCGCGATCTCCCAAATGCACAAGCAACCGATGAAGCTTTAGATATCAACATTTTAAATAGTAGGCCATGAACGATACTTTAATCTATTTATCCATTGCCGCCAATATAGGAGCCTTGGTACTGCTTTTTTTATTGAACAAAAAAGTAGTGGCAAATGCCAAAACAACAGCTTTGGAAAAGGGCAATTTAGCTGCACAAATTTCCACATTAAGCAAAACCGCCAAAGAGTGGGATGACCAACGGAAATTGGAAATAAGCGTATTGAACGAAACCACGCTAAAAGCGCATGAAGACACCCGTGGGGAGCTAATAATTACCTCGCCAGATGGCAAAACTAAAATTGACGAATTCAAACTAAAAAAGGCATAATGAAACATTTAATAAGTGCATTAATACTGCTGCTGGGCTTTTCGGCACAGGCGCAAAGTTTACAGAAGTACACCCGTGGCCATAAAATGACCACCGCAGAAATAAATGCTATTGACACCACCCGTGCCGATGTCGTTTACCGTGCCTATAATACCGATTTAGGTATAGAAATCATTAACCGCAGAGATAACCAAGGTTGGGTGCCGTTAGTTACTGCCGGTGGCATAACAGATGCCCAAATTGCCGCAGGGTTTTTAAATATACACCCAAATGTTGATTTGGATGATACGGATGATTTTATTGTAAGAAACCCAGAAACTGGCTTAGCTAAAAAGAATAGGTTATTGGTTTACAATGCAAACCAGGAAGCCGATGTTACCAGTACTGTTTTGATTGCCAATGGTGAATCTTTACGTACATACGATGATACCGGGGAAAATTATTCTGATTTTGGCCCGAGTGGAATTAAATTATCATCTGTAGATGGTACACGTAATTGGTATATACGCAATAAAAAAGGCTATACAAGTAGTGCGGTAGATAGCACAAGTATTTCAATTTATCCCACCGATGAGTTTATAATAGATAAAGCTTTCTATTTTGATTACCAAGACCAACGATGGGAAATAGGAGGGCAGGCAATACAGACCGGTGCAGGCGGTGGAGCCGGCACAGGAAACGTTACCAAAGTAGGCACACCAGTCGACAACCAAATAGCTGTTTGGACTGGGGATGGTACTGTTGAGGGTGGTACTGGTTTAACTTATAATAGTGGAACAGGTGATTTTAACATTACAGGGAAATTGTTAGGAGGTAGTTATCCTTCGCAACACGGTACTTTTTTAGATTTAGCACGTTGGGATTCAAGTCCATCTATTAGATTTGGATTTCAAAGTGGCGCAAACTTCACGGTTCAAGAGGAAAACAATGCTCTTTGGGGGAATAATGCTTTGAATTTTCAAATGAGACCGCCAACAGTTGCTAGTGCAACAGTGCTAGAATCTTGGACGTCCTCTGGTTTATATATTGGAACTGGGCAAAACGTACCCATAACATTCTATACTGGACGTGCTGCAAAAGCTGTGCTAGATAATTCAGGAAACTTCACAGCAACCTCTTTCAAAGTAGCAGGTCAAACCGATGCAAGCAATTTGCAAGCGGGTGATGGTACGCTTATACCAGTTAGTAGTCTAGGCACCACAAATATTGATACATTTAATGAGTTAGATGCAATAGTTGCTGACGCTAAATTAATAAAAGAAGGTCACAATAATATACTTAATATAGCTGTAGGAAATAACGCTAATGGTAGTTTAGGTAATCGAATAATTTTAGAACCTAATCGGTTATCATATAATTATAACGGATCTTCATCTAGAGCTTACTTCGGGAAAGGAACATTGAATGACGCAGGAAGATTATACTTAGCAGATAATGCAGGTGGTAATCCTGATATAGACCTTAACCCAGAGGGTCGTTCTTATATAAATAGAAATTCAGATGTAGGAAGAGGTTTATCTTTAGGAACGGAAAACAGCACATATCAATTTGAAGTTGGTGGAGACGTTAATATTACAGGAACATATAGAGTTAATGGTACACCTATAAGCGGTGGTGGAGCATCTTTAACAGGTTATCATTCTATATTAGAAGCGGTTGACGAGGGTACTTTGGCTTATTCAAATCAAATAACAGGAAGCGGTTATAGAGTTTTTACCCGAAATTCAGGAACAGGAACTAAAAAGATGTATCTCGACAATTTACGAACCTCCTTAGTTAATGAAAATTACATAGTAGGAGTAGACACAGAGACAGGAGTTTTGCGCATTCAAGCAACTGAAAATGCTACTTTAATAGGTAAGGGTAAGACAGTAGGTAATAATGCTATTGATGTTACAGATTTTGGAGAAGTCACCATTACAGAGCGTACTGATGGTGTTTTTAAGGTAAGTGGGGAATTTACATGGGTAACAGTCTCAACTGCCAGCGCATTATTGCCTTCATCTGCCGACATTACAGAGCTTGAAGTATGGCTAAATGCGGAAGGGCAAACCGGTGCTGATGGTGCAGCAATAACAGCAATTACTGATTACAGTAGCAATGCAGCGACAATTACACCAGTTAACATGCTCGTTAATATTGGTGCGGGTGGTGAAAAGGAATTTGATTTCAGAACGGGAACAAGCCCACGAATAGAAATTAATGCTATTGCAGCTCTTGATTTTAATTTTAATACGTCGTTTACTTATATCTACATACCGGGGGATGAATACGGAATAGGTAGTGTCTATGCTGATGGTAGCGGAGATAATAGAGAGGTTTTGATTAATCCGTCTACGTCTGGTGAAGGCTATGTTTACGCTGCAATATTCGGCACAGGAGGTTTTTTAGATACGCCAACTCCTCCTTGGGTAGAAGCTGGTGCGCCTAGCGTAAATCAAGACTTAGTGTACTTTTTTAGGTATAATTCGACTACTAAGGTGTTTACGTTCACAGTTTATCAAAAAGGAAATGCAACAGCGTATTCTAGTGCCTTAACAGTAACGGCAACGGCAGATAATAATGTGAGTAATACTAAGATGTTAATAGGTCAGGAATATGTCAATAGTTCCTATAATTCTTATCAAAACCCACTTAACGGTACTGCTCGAGTATTCGGCATGTGGAGCAAAGAGCTAACAACAACTGAAATGAATAACATTAGAACAGAGCTTGGTTATGATTAAGAAACTCACATATATATTATTGTTAGTGGCTTCAATCAGCTATAGTCAGTCAACAGTACTATTCAGTAGTTACTGTAGTGGCTGTCAGGGAAACGCCACTACTGCCTTACAGAATGCATTTAATGCAATGAGCAATGGAGATACTTTTGAATTTGACACGGATTCGACACTTACTTATCTAATAGGAAGTTCAGCTATTAATGTGCCTAGGTCGGGAACTTATAATTTTCATAATGCATTAATAAGGAAAAGTAACGGTGCAACTGCTCAATATGGCGATTTCTATTTCTCGGCAAATTACATGCTGATTAATGATTTCAGTTATGACGGCAACAAAGATAATGTAGTTGATTCAGGAAGCGGTTTTGGCGTTATGTCTGCTATTGCTCTTAATACTGGTCAGGGGCATGTATGGACAAATTTTAGCATTATCAATACTAGACAAATGGCATTTGCTGGAAACACCTTAACAGGGGTAGTTAGATTTATTGATGGTTATTACGAAAATATAGGCGAACATGTTAATTACTTCGCTGAAGTGGCGAGCGGTGCAAATTTGTTATGGAGCGGAATTTATTGTAAGAATTTTGCAACGGCAGATGAAAATTTTAATGCAAGTAGAAATGTGGAATTTACCAAAATTCCTAGTGGTGCAAGTTCAGAAACGGCAACTTTCAAGTTTGAAAACCTCACATTTGAACAGACTTACCCAACAGCGGCTCAAGCTGTTTACCCCATGTTAAAATCAAACACCATTTTTGAAGGCGAAATATGGGATAATATCGAATTTACTGCAAATAGTCAAAATATATGGGGGCTTTACTTAACAGAAGAGCCAGTTACATTGACAATTAGAAATTCAAACTTTAGAAAAAATGAAATCTTTTACGGAACGGTAAACAGACAAGGAGGGAATACCGATAATTATTGCGCTAATTGTGATGGTCATGAGATTGGAAATGTTGTTAATATAGAAAATACAACAGCTTCATTAAACAGAGTTTCTACGGGTGTTAATTCATGGATAGGCGGCACTATGTACTTATCAAAGCCGTGGTATGGAGATACTAGAATGAAAAGAAACTTCACGAGTGATGTTTTGTTTGAATGTCTTGATATAGTCTTAGATGGTAATAAATTTGAATATTATGATTTTAGTGGAAACGTAACTTTTAACGGCTGTAATTTTACGGTATCAAGTGGAACAAGTGGTTTTGACATGGGAGATAACTCAGGCGGTACTGGAACAATAAGAATTAAAAACTCAACTATAAATGTGCCTAGTGCTACGCTTTTTAAAAACAGTTACGGAGGTACAATAAATTTTATAAGTGAAAATACGAATACAATTACATCGGGAACATTAACAGGAAGCGGATTTAATTCCGTAACAACAAATGTTGCCAGTACAGGAGGTGTGGATTGTGGGGTGGATCCACCAGTTGACCCACCAGTTGCACCACCAACACCAGTTACTGGAAGTAATAACTATATATTTTTAATAGGAAATTAAAATAAAATTAGAAATGGAAGAAATTAAAAAATTCACGAATATTCAAAACTGGCTAGGCAAGTTAATACTAATGCTTTTCGCAACCATTTGGTTGGCATCGAATATTTATCCGCATATAATGAAGGGTTTTATGTTGACGGAAAGGGAAATTCCCGAGTGGGGTACATTGAGCGATTATGGCGTGTTGTCCGTAACCACTTTAATGATTTTAGGTGGCGTGTATTTGAATACGTTATTAGATTTCATTAAAAGTAAATTCATAAAATAAACCAATTTAAAGACCAATTAAATGGCATTGAAAGAAATCTACGAGAAATGGAGCGATGACCGCCGTGTACTTTTTGTGCGTTGGGTATTAATACTCTTTGCAACGGGTGTAGGTACATTAATTTTAGGCTTTTACAAAGATAATTCCGACGCCAATAAGTTTGAATTACTAGAAAAGCGAGTAGATAGTCTGAGTTTAACGGTGACACACTACGAGATTGAACGTATTGTGATGCAGAATGAGATAGATAAGCTGAGGGAGAATCAGATTAAGTTCAATAATCTAGAAGACCAATTTGCCAACCCACGAATTTTAAAGTCAATGAATGGTGATGTCTTCTCAATAAACAATGCCTACTATGTTGATTTCATGAAGCCTTATGGTTATTTGAAATCAGATTATAAGAACGACCTGCAATTTTGGGGCAAAAAGACAGCCGATTACATACGGAGCATTGAAAAGATTGCGCTAGATAAAGAACGTGCGGTGACGATTGATGCGGATTTGGAAAACCCTTTTGAAAAAGGAACCTATATAAAAAGACAAGTAACGATTAATCCGTTAAAAGACCGCTACGGCAATTGGATAGCTTTTGAAATATCGGTCAATAAAGTGTATAAATAATGGCAACACCAACAGTAGAGAAGCTAAAATTACAGATTTTAGCAAAGAAAGCAGACTACCAAAGTCTAAATGGTTTGGACAGCACCAGCAAGACGGCGAGCTACAACCTATGGGCGTATGTGGTAGCCTTCGTTATTTGGGTGCAGTATCAGTTTTTTGTCATATTTCAAAAAGAGGTAGACGAGCAGCTTGCCAATCAAAAAATATTCAGGAACCTGTGGTATCGTAAAAAGGCACTGGAGTATAGACATGGTCATCCATTAGTGGAATTTCAAGACGATTTAATCTATGAAGATGACGCCTATACCGAGCAGGAGATTGAAGACGCCCTGGTCGTAAAAAGAGCTGCAGTAATAGAATTAGAAATAACAGGCCAAACATTTTTATTCGTAAAATGTGCCACCGAAATAGATGGTGAGCTGGCAAAACTGCCCGATGCGCAAAAACAAGGCATTGTGGATTATTTTAAGCGCATAAAAACAGCAGGTACCAAGCTAGAAGTATTTAGCGATGTCCCCGACGAATTGCGCCTAACGGTTGATTTCTTTTACGACCCTTTGGTACTTACCGAGACAGGAACACGAATAGATGGTACGGATAACACGCCAGTGCAAGATGCCGTAAGAAACTACCTGAAGAACTTACGATTTAACGGGGAGTTCAGTGTCTCGGAGCTGGAGGACATATTGCAAGCACTAAGCGGCTGCAGCAACCGTGAGGCCTATATTACGAATGCAGAGAGCAATTACCAAACCCCTGCAAACTGGCAGAGTATACCTAATACCATTGTGGCCAATAGTGGCTATATGCAAATAACCGATGCCAATTTGACCATTAATTTTGAAGCTAAAACCGTAATAAGCTAGTGTACGACAATATATTCAATATCGATTTTTATAGGCTAATTGCCCAAATGCTACCGCTACGAAGAAGGCGTGCGCATTTTATGCATTGGCTTTTTTGCTTATTGGAACCTGTTGTGCAATTGCATGGCCAGTTTATGCAATTTAGAGACCGTACCAATTACAAATTGGCACATACACCGCAAGTTTTCAGTATAGAAAATGTGCTGAATGATGCGTTTGACCGTGTGCAGCGAAGAATTTATATAGAAGACGGTGTATTTACCTTTCCCGTATATTTCTATGACCGGGCAGATAATAAGCCCGTATATTTCTTTGACCGGGCAGCCGATGAGCCAGTGCGGTTCTATGACCGTAAAGCCCTTGGTCAGCTTGGCGTAGACTTTACAATAGTATTACCAAATGGCTTACCTGTTTCTGATGCCGAAATGATACGGCTAAAGGCTTTGGTAGATTTTTACAGATTACCCGATAAAACATACACCGTAACTTATGGATAAGTATATAGCACAAGGCGCAGGCTTCCCTGCGGACAATGATTTTTTAATGTTCATACAGAGCATCATAGGCGAAGTATCGCAGCTTAGCGGCATTGGCGGTACCAATTACATTTTAAAAGGATGTGCGGTTACCGGCGGTAATGTCTCTAATGGATGGATGGTCTTAAATGGCGAGATAGTACGCTTTACCGGTGGAGTTTTAGGCACACAGGTTACGATTATAGAAGCGGTTTCAAATGGCACGTATTTAGAGGATATTAATCCTGCAGACGGTCAGGGCGATTCTAAACAAGCTTATTTTGTACGTACTGCACAGTTTGGCAACACAGGCACTAGTACCATAAATTGGGCTAGTTTAGAGCGTGTAACTCCGTTAATTGAATTGCAGCGAGCGGTTACTCCTGTTGGTGGAATAATTATGTACTCAGGCGCATTGAACGCCATGCCAAGCGGCTGGTTTCTTTGCGATGGAACAAATGGCACACCAGATTTAGGGAGTAAGTTTATCGTTGGCTATGATGCTGCAGTAAGTGATTACAATGCTATAGGCAAGCAAGGCGGATTGGAAGAAGTGTCATTGACAGCGAATCAGAACGGACAACACACCCATACAGGAGGTACCAATAGTGCAGGAGCGCATACGCATTCAACTACCGGGTATTCCAAGAATAGTCAAAGTGTGGATAATGGCGGCGGAGCCGTTGTGGCAGATAGTGAAGGCAATTCGCCTAATACAGGAAGTGCTGGAGCGCACAGTCATACCATAACCATGAATAATAGCGGACAAGGAGAAGCTCACGAGAACAGGCCACCGTTTTACACATTAGCATTTATTCAGTATAAGGGAGTTTAAAAAAGCCCCCGGTTCCTTAAAGTCGACTAAAACAAATAAAGAAAGCACGAATGCATACCGGGGGCGGAAGCCTTGGCGCATTCGTGCTTTATTGTTTTAGTCACAGCAAATATAGGAAACATGCAATTAAAAACACCAACCTCTTACTACGGAGGTAAACAAAATTTAATAACAACCATACTACCATTAATACCAACTCACAACACCTATGTTGAGCCATTTGTTGGCGGTGGTGCAATATTTTGGTCAAAGCCAAAGAGCGAGGTTGAAGTGATCAACGATTATAATCGAGAACTGATAAACTTCTACGAATGCGTGCAGAATGACTTTGTGTCTTTAAAGAAAATGGTAATGATAAGCCTTCACAGTCGCAGTTTGCATAATGATGCTACCGTTATCTATAACAATCCGCACATGTTTACACGAATAAAGCGAGCGTGGGCGGTATGGGTATTAGCCGCTCAGAGCTTCAGTAGTATGTTAGACGGCAGTTGGGGCTACGATAAGATTAAAGGCACTACTAGTAAGAAGATAAAAGGCAAAAGAGAGAGTTTCACGCTAGATTTGTCTATAAGACTACAAAATGTACAGATTGAGTGTACCGATGCGCTGAGGGTTATTAAAAACAGGGATTATGCCGATGCATTCCATTATTGCGACCCTCCATACTTTAATAGTGATTGTGGGCATTATGATGGATATAGTAAAGAAGACTTTAATTCGCTATTAAGCACGCTTGAAAAGATAGAAGGAAAATTCTTAATGAGTAGCTACCCCAGCGACATACTTACGGAGTATACAAAGGACAATGGGTGGCACACAATAAAGCTTGAGCAGTCTGTTAGCGTGAGTAATGGCACTGGCAACCCCGGTAAGAAGAAAATAGAAGTGTTGACTGCTAATTACGACCTTAGCAACCCAAAAGATGATTTAAAGTTGTTTTAAACGAAGATGAAACATTATTTTTGAGGCACATTCCGATTTGTGAAATGGAACATTTCGATTTCGTGATTATATATTTTTATCAAAATTATAAGAGAAATATGCCTGTAACAGCTAGTAAATTCAATATGTTTTCATTTTTTAAACTACCCGCAGCATGGTGGTGTGGCGTACGTTTAAGGGAAATAGATAAAAATAGGGCAGTGGTAACTGTAACACATAGGTGGATAAACCAGAATCCGTTTAATTCCATGTTTTGGGCGGTACAGGGAATGGCCGCAGAATTGTCAACAGGAGCCATGATGATAGATCAAATAGAAGCAACTGGGAAGAAAATTTCAATGTTAGTAGCCAATAATAATGCTAACTTTTCAAAGAAAGCAACCGGGAAAATTACATTTACCTGTGAAGACGGACACTTAATAAAAGAAGCTTTAGATAAAACAATAGCTACCGGAGAAGGGCAAACCATTTGGATGAAATCTGTTGGTGTAAATACAGAAGGAGTAGTGGTAAGTACTTTTAATTTTGAGTGGACAGTTAGGTTGAGGAAAAAAAGATTAGCCTAGTGAAAGGACCAATTCATTTTAAGGAAACACAGAAATTCACACAATGGTGGTTGTGGTTAATAATACTTGGGCCTATAATCTTAATAGCTTTAAAAATTATAAGTAGTATATTATATGTATTTGGCGGTTACAGTTCAGATGATTCGGAAAATTTAAGCATGTCATGGATTTCAGGTAGAATTTCACTGGTTCAAATACTATTCGCACTTTTTTATTTACTTACCATATTATTTTTTGTTTTATCTAAACTTAAGGTTGTCGTATCAAATAATGAAATTAGAATTTGTCATTTCCTATTTTTTAAAAAAGTGATTAGCTTGAATGAGGTTGTTGACCAACGCATTATCAATTATGATTTTGTGGGGTATGGTATCAGAAAAACTAAAAAATATGGTACGATTTATAATGTAAAAGGTAAAGAAGGAGTTGCTTTTTCTTTAAAAAATGGAAAGAAATACCTGATTGGTAGCCAAAAAGCAGAAGAATTTTTAAAATCAGTTTCAAAAAATTAGGTTCTAGTTGTAACAAAAGTACTTCTGCCACCAACTAATAAGCATCATTCAATAACAAAATAAAAATGAACGCACACGAAATAGATTACGAGATTTTTGGAGAAGAAATGCAATATGTTGAAATAGAGCTAGACCCGCAAGAGGCAGTAGTTGCCGAAGCCGGCAGTTTTATGATGATGGAAACCGATATTAAAATGAATACCATTTTTGGTGACGGTAGCAATCAAGATAATAGCGTATTGGGAAAAATATTTTCTGCTGGAAAACGAATGTTGACAGGGGAGAGTTTATTTATGACCGCTTTTTTAAATAGTGGTCAAGGTAAAAAGAAAGTAAGTTTTGCTTCTCCCTACCCAGGAAAAATTTTACCGATAGATTTATCAGAAATGGGTGGTCGTTTTATATGCCAGAAAGATGCATTTTTATGTGCTGCAAAAGGAGTTTCGGTGGGTATTGAATTCTCAAAGAAGTTAGGTCGTGGACTTTTTGGAGGAGAGGGGTTTATAATGCAGAAACTAGAAGGTGACGGTATGACTTTCATTCACGCCGGCGGAACTTTAGCTAAAAAAACCTTGGGCCCAGGAGAAGTGTTAAAAGTAGATACAGGATGTATTGTTGGTTTTACCAAAGATGTGGATTACGATATTGAGTTCGTTGGCGGAATAAGAAATACCGTTTTCGGCGGAGAAGGATTATTCTTCGCAACGTTACGAGGACCAGGTACCGTATATATTCAATCCTTACCATTTAGTCGTTTGGCAGGCAGAGTTCTAGCATCCATACCAAGAGGAGGAAAAGATAAAGGAGAGGGTAGTATTCTTGGTACTCTTGGAGATATTGTTGGTGGAGATAATAGGTTTTAGTAATTCTTCACTTTTTTTAAAGTAATTATTTTTATTAGTATCCATACTTCATTTAATAGTAAGCGTGGTTTATGCTTAAATGCTTACAAGAGAGATGGATACTATTTTTTTTGACAGGTACAAGAGAAAAAGTTGTGACATATACCTATTTCTATATTTGGACCTAATAACACAATATTTCTTTTGGTTCTTGGGTTCGTTAAAATGGTTTATTTCTATTTTTGGGAAGAAAATTAATTAGTATTTAATAATTAAAACCCAAAGAAATTATATTAAACTACTTCAATTTTGTTTAACTTGTAAATCCCTCTAGTATATTATTATTCAACCAATTAAAGCTGAAGTCTACCCATGGGGATTCAAAGTAATTCAACAAAAGAAACTCTTGTAGACAAATTATTGATTGAAATTGAATCTAATTTAAACAATGACCAATTCGGGGTTGATAATCTTGCCCAAGCTGTTGGAATGAGCCGCTCGAGTTTACATCGAAAATTAAATAAGTCCTTAGGTATTTCTACCAGTCAATTTATTAGGGAATATCGCCTTAAAAGGAGTTTAGAGATTTTAACTAGCGAAGATATTACAGCCTCAGAAACTGCATATCGTGTTGGTTTTAGTAGTCCTACATATTTTAACACTTGTTTTCATAATTTTTATGGGTATACACCTGGGGAAGCAAAATCTGGGATTATTGCAGATGTTGACAATCAATTCATAAGGACATCGACTAATTTATTATCAGTTAATTCTAAAAATTCCTATACCAAAATTATAATCTGGGCATCGATTGTTGTTTTCGCAATATGCTCTACTTACTTTGTTTATAAATCCTTTGCTAAGAAAGACAAAGTGAACATTGATACTGTACAAGTATTCGATGACAAATCCATTGCCGTTTTGCCTTTAAAAAACCTAACTGGAAACCCAGATTTGGAATATATTTCAGATGGTATGACGGACGCAATCATATCTAGACTCACCAGGATAAAGGCCATTAAAAAAGTAATTCCGTTTACTTCGGTCCAATTCTATAAAAAGTCTGATAAAAGTTTAAAAGAAATCACTCAAGAACTCGAGGTATCAAACATTCTACAAGGAAATCTTCAAATGTCAGGTGATCAAATTAAGATTAATCTTCAACTAATTCATGGTAGTTCTAATGTCCATCTTTGGTCCGAAGAATACACTAAAGAGTGGAAAAGCGATGAAATTTTTGAACTGCAATCTGAAGTCGTAGAAGGTATTGCAGCCAATATGAATGCAGTTATTGCACAAGATGAATTGACTGAAATTAAAAAAACTCCAACCCAAAGTAAAGATGCCTATTCGTATTATCTTCAGGGAGAATTTCAAAGAAATAAAGGGAATGAACTATCGTATTCAAATGCTATAAACCTCTATGAAAAGGCAATTGCAGCAGATTCTATTTATGTAGAACCTTATATTGACATGGCTAATGTTTGGCATATGGGTGGTTCTGTTTGGGGGTTTTACAATGAGCAAATAGCATGGGGTAACGCCAAAGTGTTATTAGAAAAAGCGCTTAAAATAGAACCGAACAATGAACGAATTGAGGAAGAACTTAATACAGGAAGGTTTTTTTATGACTGGAATTTTGAAGTTGTAGAGAAGTTTTATCAAAAAAAATTAAGCAATTCTTCACAGAACAAACCATCTGTTATTTCGCTTGATTATCCCATTAAAACGGGAAGGCCAGAAGAAACCCTTAAGGCAATTGAATATTACACATTAAATGACCCGTCTAATGTGTTTTACCCGTTTTTTAAAGCTGAGGCCATGTTTTATTTAGGAGCTGCTGATGAAGCCAATAAAATACTAACTCAAACAGATCCTTTGTTTAATGATAACTGGTTCTATTTGCGAGAATCAACGAAACTATATTTCTATCTGAGAGAATACGAAAAATCAAAAATTCAACTTGAAAAGATAACAACCCAATTTCCAGATTATCCACCAATTCTAATGTGGTTGAACGCTGTTTATGCACAAATGGATGGTAATTCGAAAGTAACGATTCAATATTTGGCGGAACTACAAAACGAATATGACAAAGGTTCATCAGGCAGCCCTGCATGGTTTATAGCACTTTACCATGCCCATGTAAAAGACTACGAAAGAACGTTTGAGTGGCTTCAAAAATCGTACGATAGGCATGAAGTAGAATTGATGTGGTTACGCGCAGAACCCTTATTGGCACCAATAAGAAATGACCTACGATATAAAAATATGTACGATAAGGTCGGGTTTTCAAGTATCGACTTACCTATAAAAACTCCCGATTCTAATTAACCTTTCCAGTACTCATTTCAACGTCATTTAAAGGTTTTGCACCATAATTTAAAGACCTGAATTAAATCTTAACAAGACTGAAACATACCTGTTAGGTACTATATATGCTTTCATTTCATCTTTGATTCTCATTAGTTCTACATTAAAAGGAACTCTTTTTTTAACCAGTTAAAATTATTATCATGAGAACAATTTTAAAATTAACAGTATTTACTTTTTTACTATTAAGCATTACAAGTTGCATTGGCCAATCTTCAAAAGTAGATGTGCTAAACGACCAATTTCCCGAGGCACAACAGGAAATAATGGAAACCTTCGGGGCTATTGCACAAAGCCTTAAAGATGGTGATATGGACAAGTTGATTTCATTTCATGCCTATGGTCCAAAATTTACAGAATTTAAAAATGGGGAACGACGTAATGGCGATGTAGCCAATGAAGAATATGAACGGACTGTTTTTGGAGGCGTTACCGAAGTAGTGAAATTTGATGCTAATGATTTAAAGGTTGCAGTTTATGGCGATGTAGCCAATGTAACTTTTCACTCAGATTTTGAACTCAAGTTTGGTGAGGATTTAGTGATGGTAAATGATCAAATAAGTTTGCTTTTTCTTAAAACTAATGAAGGATGGAAAATAGTTGCAGAGCATCATTCTCCACTAAAAAAATAATATCTGGTTTTTCCCCAGAGTTAATTGAAATAATAGGGTAAAGTTCTATCATTAATTTCCTCCAAAATGATTGACTAGTAATTATTAGCTATAGTTAGCATTTCAATTATCACGTTTAACAACTTTTAAATAACCATAAAACAAAAATCATGAAAAAAGTACTCATTGTAATTTACGGAATCATTGCTTACCTTATTTTTTTAGTAGCCTTTCTTTACGCCATCGGCTTTGTCGGAAACCTTTTCGTACCCAAATCTATTGATACAGGAGAAGAAACTTCCCTGATACCTGCAGTTATCATCAACCTTGGTTTATTAAGTCTTTTCGCCCTTCAACATAGTATTATGGCACGCCCTGCTTTTAAAAAATGGTTTACTAAGATAATTGACCCTGCTATGGAACGCAGTACTTATATTTTATTGTCGAGTTTGATTCTTCTTTTTATGTATTGGAAATGGCAGCCAATGACTACAATTGTTTGGGAGACCGAAAATATAGTTTCTCTTATAGTTATGGCCATATTCTTTTTGGGTTGGACAATTGTATTCCTCTCTACCTTTATGATAAGTCATTTTGAGCTTTTCGGTCTGACGCAGATATATCAAAACTTTAAGGACCAGTCCCTTACCTATCCAGAATTTCAAGTCAATTGGTTTTACAAATTGGTGAGACATCCATTAATGCTAGGTTTTATTATAGCGTTTTGGGCAGCACCCACCATGACCTATGGTCGACTACTATTTGCCGTAGTAACGACAGCTTACATGCTAATTGCTGTGAAATACTTAGAAGAAAAGGATTTGAGAAACCTTCTAGGAAAAGATTATGAGAATTACCAAAAGAGAGTGCCGATGATTTTTCCGTTTACCAAATTCAAAAAAAGATAAAAGAAGATTTGAACAACTTCAACTACTCACTCGATATTCGAGATTAAATGCCCCGAGGCTTGCCTCGAAATCTAGGTGTATTCCTTTTAGTGCCTGGTGGGCTTACATTGGGGTAGTTTACTAAAAATAGTTTTGCAACTAGCATTTTTGTAGAAATACGGATGACTTCCTCATCATAAATTAAAACTACGATGAAATACGCATATTACAAGAGCCTTGTATTGATTCTATTGTTTTCTGGAATTGCACAAGTTTTATCTGCACAAAACGGTTCGATAAAAGGAACCGTTTTAGATGAGAATAAAGAAGCTTTGGCCTTTGCCCATGTCCTTTTATTAAGCACACGAGATTCTGCCTTGGTCAAAGGTGCTACTAGTAACGATAAAGGTGAATTTTTTCTGGAGGATATCGCCCTTGGAAACTATACACTAAATGTTTCTCTACTTGGGTTCGAACCCAATATTAGGGTTGTAGAAATCCAGACTATTAAAGAAATTGTAATAGGAACTATTCAACTAGCTGCCCAAAACCAAGAATTAGAGGGTGTAGTAGTGGTTGGTAAAAAACTACTCTATGAACAAAAGAGTGATCGATTGATATTGAATGTTGGCTCCTTACCAACATTTAGCGGGAACAGCGCACTACAAGTACTTCAAAAAGCACCAGGAGTAATTGTGCAGGAAAACTCTAACAGCATAAGTTTGAATAATAAAGGTGCAGTTCTGATCATGATAAATGATAGAATTTCTCGCGTTCCTGTTGGAGCTTTAATTCAACAACTAAAAGCCATGCAGGCCGAAAACATTGATCGCATTGAACTTATTCATCAACCTTCAGCAAAGTATGATGCTAATAATGCTGCCGGCATTATTCATATCGTAATGAAAGAGAACAATTCATTTGGTTTAAATGGTAATGCAACCCTAACACTAGGTGTAGGGAAAAAGGGAAAAGGAAATGGCAGTATTGACTTGAACTACAGAAATAGAAAATTAAATTTATATGGCACGCTTACAGGTTCTCAGAGTAAATCGCCATTGTGGCAAATAAATCATTATCGAGAATATGAATATTTAGGCGATCAATATTATTACGAAAACAAATTAAGATTCACTAAGCCAAATAACAATTCTGTTGGTTTTACATTAGGTGCAGATTTTGAAATAGATAAAAACAAGTTTGTTGGTGCAATTTTTGGATACACAAAAAGTAATATGTACGGTCGTGATTTTACCAGTAAAACAATAGGATCAGTGAACAATATTGTTGGAACCGATTTGAATTATTTACTTAATATTAAAAATCCGAATTCAAGCACCTTTACCAATCTCAATTATTTTTGGCAGTTGACAACTACAAGTTCTTTAAATTTAGATGTGGATAGAGTTTCACTAGATGTGGTGAATTCTTCTACACTTTCATATTTGGAAGTTCAAGATAATATTGATGCTACAGATTCTAATCGTGATACTGCATTCGAAATATATACTGTAAAAGGGGATTTTGAATGGAAGAACGAAAAAAGTACAACTGTACAAACAGGTCTTAAAGGAACCTTCAACAATTCGAATACCATCTCTAAAATTCAGAAAAGAGACTCTGGTGTTTGGATTGAAGATGATTCTTTTGGGATGAATGATGACATTACCGAGACTATTTTAGCCGCACATGGTTCTGTTCAAAAGAAATGGAATGAAAAATGGGAAAGTAACCTAGGAGTACGCTTAGAGCAGTATAACTATGAATTGGATGATACCTCTGGAGTTAATGACTTTAACATCTCCTACACCAATTTATTCCCAGTTGTTAGAACAAGTTATGCAATAGATTCTTCTAAGACCTTAACGCTTTCTTTGAATCGGCGTATTGAACGCCCTGCATTTTGGAATTTAGCTGGTTTCTATTTATTAATTGACCCGAGTCTATTTGTGACATCGAATACACGAATTAGACCTTCGTTTACGAACGCTGCAAGATTGGCTTTTAACCAAGGTTCTTTTCTAGTTGCATTTGAAATTAACAGAACAAAAGGAGCAATATCTTTTTACAACACCGTAGATAAGGAACAGAATTTACAAACAAGTATTCCCATTAATTTCGATAGTATGGATGGGCTTTTACTAAGTACGAGTTTCCCAATAAAAATAAGTAAATTGTGGAAAATGAACTGGAATTTAGATGGTGCCTACAAGAAAGTAAAAGACGCTTCTAATCGTCCATTACCTTTCGAGAAAGACCTTTTTACTATAACTGCTCAACTTACTAATGTTTTTGAATTAGGGAGATCATGGACAGCTAATATTGATGGACGGTATATGAGTCCGTTTATCTCGGGAGACCAAGTTCATTACATGCGACACTTCATAAACTTTGGGATAAGCAAAAAATTTAGAAACGAAAGTTCCCTAACATTTAGCATACAAGACCTTACAGCTACAAGCGGTATAATAGATTGGGAATACCATCAGCCAGAACTAGGAGTAAAAACATATGGCGATAATAATGTCTCAGAAAGGGTTTTTCAAGCAACGTATTCTTTTCCTTTTGGAAATCGAAAATTGAAAGAAAAAAGAAATCGTAAGATCGGTTCTGAAGAAGAACGAAATAGGATGTAATAAGTAAATTGTAAAAAAATAAATATACTTACGGTGATATATCGATTTTTATAAGATGTTTTCTTTTGGATTTAACTTTGGAGAAGAAAATAAAAAATTTAGAAAAGATAATCGGTTTTAAAATTTTGCATTTCTGTTAAAGTATTAAGTAGGAAATACAGAGTTTTAAGTACTTAGTTGAGTTTTATATTTTGAATTAAGAAAATAGAGTAAATAGCATAGACTTTTTTATATGTATTTTGCGAAGCTAAATTTAAGTAAAAGCCAAAAGCCAGTAGCAGAAAGTACAAAGTACATTTGAATTTGAATTTGAGTTTGTATTTTAATTTTCCAACAACCAACAACCAACGAATGAGTTTCATAAACCAAACAGAATTCCTTAAAGAATTACAGAAAAACAATAATAAGGAATGGATGGATATCAATCGTAAATGGTACAAACAAGTACGCGATGAATATATAAATTGGTTAAATAGTATGAATATTAGATTATCTGCTGTAGATGACGAATACTTTGATACTCCTGGTAAAAAGGGAATTAACCGTATCAATAATAATTTGATGTTTCATCCCAATAAA
>TARA_R110002051_G_scaffold115026_1_pt1 | contig 57176 bp, 51 predicted proteins | sample TARA_R110002051 | Tara Oceans TARA_R110002051 (sample SAMEA4397023) | marine metagenome | biome: Polar Biome; feature: [MES] marine water layer (ENVO:01000295) within the mesopelagic zone...; material: water (ENVO:00002006), including particulate matter (ENVO:01000060) such...
GAGCAGGACCAAAATGGATTCGTTGATGATGGCCCCGGTTATAGGTATAGACTCAATTGCTATAGACACGGTACTTCAGAAGTAACTAGTGCTCACAGTAATTGAGGGCAAGCCGTTTGGCTATGTTAATGGCAGTAGCCTGTAGTCTATGGTTAGAAGTAATGCGTTTATTGCCTTCGCGCCGCACTGCCCAAGCATTTTCAAAGGGCACTACATGTTGGTGCCAAGTTCTTTTTCTTTCGCGCTGGCAGGTACTGTTAAAGAAGACTTCTACCAGTTCAATAATAATGGTAATCTAAGATTTAGAAGTGTCGCTTTTGGGCACGGGAGATTGTTTATTAGTGACAAGATACTCTTTTAAGCTAAGAGCGTTTATTATAGAAACCTACCCAGAAACACGTGGGCTTCTTTTTTGTAGAAGACAGCTATAAGTTTACTATTTTTAAATACACCAAAAACATCGTTTGAAAATGAAACATGTCCATGCCAATTTTTGTGTCCTTCTGGCGCTATTTTTCTTAGTCGCTAATACGGCCTGTTCTACGAAGGATAAAAAAACAATTGAAAAAACTAGTGCAGAAGCTAAGATTTATATTACAGCATTGAATAAATCGCAATTATTAGAAGAACATGCCGTATACATTGATAGTTTGGGTACGGCAGATATGGAAGTAGTGGTAGATGACAAGGCTACTTACCAAGAAATAGATGGTTTTGGGTTTACATTAACCGGTGGCAGTGCATTACATATGAGCCAAATGTCTGCATCGGCAAGAGCGGCGTTAATACAAGAGTTATTTGGCAGTGGTACCAATACTATAGGCGTTAGTTATTTACGGTTAAGTGTGGGTGGTTCCGATTTAGATGAATACCCTTGGTCGTATAATGATCTACCCAAAGGGGCAACAGATGTAGACCTTGCCCAATTTTCTTTGGGGTATGATACGTTGTATTTGATACCAGTACTGAAAGAGATACTAGAAATTTCACCGAATCTAAAACTTATGGGCTCCCCGTGGTCTCCCCCAAGTTGGATGAAAGACAACCAAGATACACGTGGCGGTAGTTTATTACCAAAGTATCAAAATGTATATGCTAACTATTTGGCAAAATATATACAAGAAATGAGTAAGCACGGCATTACCATAGATGCTTTAACGATACAAAACGAACCTTTACACCCAGGCAATAACCCTAGTCTTTTAATGCTAGCCGAGCAGCAAGCAGATTTTATAAAGAATAATTTAGGCCCAACGTTTAAAACCTTAGGAATACAGACAAAAATCATTATTTATGATCATAATGCAGACCACCCAGAATATCCTATTTCTATTTTAAATGATGCGGATGCAGCACAATATATAGATGGTTCAGCATTTCACCTTTATGGAGGAGAAATAGGAGCGCTGACATTGGTTCATGAAGCACATCCGTCTAAAAATCTCTATTTTACAGAGCAATGGGTTGGCGCACCTGGTAATTTTGAAGGAGATGTTGCTTGGCATAATGAAACTTTGATTATTGGTGCTACAAGAAACTGGAGTAAAACAGTTTTAGAATGGAATTTAGCAGCAGATAAAAATCTGAAGCCACATACAGATCGCGGAGGATGCGACCGCTGTTTAGGTGCATTGACGATAACGGGAGATTCAGTAGTTCGTAATCCGGCTTATTATACAATTGCACAAGCATCTAAATTTATACCAGCGGGGTCTAGACGAATTGCATCAAATACATTTGAAAACCTACCTAATGTGGCGTTTATAACTCCGGCTAGTGAAGTGGTTGTAATTCTACAAAATAAGGAAGGGGTTGATAAAACCGTAAAGATAACAGTGTATGAGAATTCCTTTTTTATAGAAATTCCAGCAAAATCTATAGGTAGTTTGGTCTATAAAAAGCCAAGTGAATTTTAAGAATTGAAAGATTAACATTACTTTGAACAAGAATTTTAATAAAAGTACTGGTACACAATGGCAAAGATTGAAATAAAAGGTTCCCCCGACGAGCTTGAAAGAGTAGCCACATTCTTGGCAAACAATAACATAAGGTTTAATGTGGTAAAAGATTATGGCAATCATTCATTAGATGATATTGATAGGTATTCTCAGCTTATAACGAAGTTCAATGCCTTAGAATCTGAAAATAATTAATGACATGAAAGGCTTACAAGAAATTAAATCGGCAATAGATCTTTATGTAGATGGTACAAATAAATCTGCATTAGAGGTTGTAGACACTCTTAACAATTTCTACTTCAATAAAGCGGTTACGGCAGAGATTAAACTTTATAAGAAGAAAAAGAAAAAGGTGGCTCAAATAACTAAAGACTTAAGAATATCGCATAGGCGTTTTTATAAGATATTAGAGGATAAAAAGGTGGAGTTCACCAGGTATAATAAGGATAAAGATAACGGCGAGGAGTAATTATATTGGTTTCTTTTCGACCAATAATTTATTGCGTAACAATTTTACCTCTGTTGCGTATTTGTCTTATGAAGTTTAGAAAACCCAAAATCAGCGATATCATTTTTGTAGTGTTCATTGCGTTGTTATTAATACCGCAAACAAGAACACCTATACAAGTAGCTATTAATAAATTAAAGGTTGCAGTCTGGTCTCCTGGAATTCAAGACAAAGAATACCAAGAACAAATAAAACCCTTTCAATATAAGGTTGTTGATATGCAAGGGAATGACAAAAGCATTCCAGTTGGCAAAGGCAAAGTTGCTTTTATAAGTTATTGGGCAACATGGTGCCCCCCTTGTATAGCAGAATTACCAGGAATTCAAGAGTTGTATAGCGACTACGGAGACAAGGTCAATTTTGTGTTGCTAACCCAAGAAAAACCCGAAAAAGTACAGCGGTTTATTAGTAAAAAGGGATATGAATTACCTATCTATTTTCCGCAAATGCCAACACCAGAAATTCTAGAGGAAAATAGTATTCCTACAAATTATGTTATTGATTCCAATGGAAAAATTATGATTAAAGAAACAGGAGCAGCCAATTGGAATAGTAAAAAAGTAAGAGAAATGTTAAATGGGCTAATCCAGTAATTAGACAAGAACTTCTTTAATATATTCAGCCATAAAATGTTTCTTGTTCAGTGCTTTTTCAGCAAAATTGAAGAGACTTAGAGAGCGGTCTAAATTCTGGTTTTCGTAAGTTACTTTGTAATATTTGTTGTTGTTTAGGTAGTCGGTCAATGCACGTAGACCGTGAATAAAGGGCATAAATACAGCACCTAATGGCAGGCTTTCTTTATCGGAATTCGTCAAAAACGCGTCATTTGTTGCTAAACCATCCACAAAAGCTTTAAAAAGATTTTCATTAAAATTTATTAAACTGTGATTCTGCTCATCTTCTGGAGCGTTGTTTACCACAGTTCTTATGGCATCACCAAAATCATAGAAGAAATAGCCTTTCATGATGGTATCAAGGTCAATTAGGCATAGTGCTTTTTGGGTGGTTTTGGAGAATAATATATTGTTCAGCTTAGTGTCGTTATGGCAAATTCTAATGGGTAGTTCTTCATTATTTAAATGAACCAATTCGGATAAAAAATGGTGTGCTTGGTTTATAGCAGTAGAGGCTATTTGTTTTTTCGGATTATCGGCATTCTCTAATGCTTCGTTAAACTCTTGAGTCCTATAGGCTAAATTGTGAAATTTTGGTAAAGTATCTTCAATTGCATCAATAACAACCGTTTTTAAAAGACCATGAAATTTACCAACAATGCGCCCAGCTTCGTATGCAATGTTATATTCATTAGTAGTATTGTAGGTTGTGCTATTAGGGATAAAGGTCATTATGCGCCAAAATTCGCCATTTTGCTGTAAACAGTTTTCCCCCTCCTTTGTCGATAAAAAAATGATTTGTGTATAATCATTTGCGTTCAAAAATGGCAGAGTGTAATTGATATTATCCATTAACATACTTGCATTTTTAAACACAAGGGTATTTATTTTCTGAAGGATGTATTGCTCATTAGGAATACAAGAGACTAAATAAGTGTCATTAATTAATCCACTGGTCATGGGAGTCCATTGTAATGAATTTGGGTTAAGGTTGAATTTGGTAAGTATTTTTTGGATAGATTCTTTAGTCATAATGTAGCGCTACAATTCAATTTTTAAAGGTATTGAAATCAATAGTACTTCTAAAAACTATTGTATTCTATAAAGTAGAATGATTTAAATAGAACCATATTAATAAGAATTTTCTGTATTTTGTGCAGTTGGTCTAAAAAAAATACGATTTGTAAAAAAACGCAGTTAATGTCTTAACTAATTTATTTACCCCCAAGAATGATTAAGATTAAAGCCTGCTTTAAATTCACTGTATTATTATTTACTTCGTATTGTACACAAGCCCAATGTGAGGTTTTTAAAAGCGAAATTACCGATGTTCAGAAATACATGATACAGGTAAATCAACTAACCGATTCATTAAGCACTGCTGCTGAAACGGCTTCATACAATGCAAGTTTTAGTACGGCACGTAAAAACACAAAAACAGTAATGTTACTTATGGGGCAAGCTGTCAATGCCGCTGATGAGGCTGTTATTCTTGCTTCAGATGCCCAATACGATTCTGAAAAATGTGGCTTAGAAGAAGCCATGAGTTATACCATTGATGCAGAAAGAAATGCAATAGATGCACGAGATTTTGCTAGTGAAGCATATGAGAATGTAAAAAGTGCCTCAAAATCACCTAATCTTGGAAATTTACAATTTCATATGAGAAAGGCGCAACGCTTACTTAGAGAGGTAAGAAACGCTGCTGAAGCATCTGCATATGCTGCGGATAATGCACATTATAGCTGTAGCCATTCTATAGACCACGCCAGTTTAGACAAATAATTAAAATTTATAGACAAATCCTAGTGAAAAACTGTCCGCATCGTTTGCAAAACTTAACTCCATATGTTCTTTTTGGTACGGAGTAGTAAAAAGATAGGCGCTACCAACACCTACAACTGCACCTGCTAAAACATCCCAGCCATCATGTTTTTGAGCATTTATGCGGCTATAGCCGGTATAACCAGCTAAAGCATAGGCAGGTATACCATAGCCCCACCCATATCTTTTTTGAATAAAAGCAGCACTTTGAAAAGTAGTTGAGGTATGGCCAGAAGGGAAACCTCTAATACCATTGTCATAAGGTCTATTTTTATTAACGGCATATTTTAACCCAATAGTAACAGCTTGGTTAAGAGCAAAACCTTTGGCAAATTGCAATGTACCTTCATAATCACCCGCAATTAAAGAACCTGCAAGGGCAGATGCAGGCATAGCAAAAAGTAGCACATCACCAGAAGTTTCTATAGCATCACCTTGGCTATAAGCACTTGTTGAGGTAATACATATAAAAAGTAGAATCAGTTTACTGCATAGTTTTTTGAGCTCGAAACTAAAAAGCATATTCAAACATATTTAAATTTGCTCGAAAATTACAGTACGATCCTAAAGAGAATTTAAAGTTGAATTTTACAATGTTTTAGCAAACCTTATTTTGCAGTAAGCACACATAAAGATTTTTCTAAAAGGGAAATGTTTAATAGGTTATTATCTATTCTATTATGCTCGCCATCTACTTGAGTGTCAAAGAACTCAGAATCATCGCATTTTAATTGAATATTTTTTGTTTGAAAACTTCTAGATTCTTTTAACCAATGTACTTTTCTAATTAATATTAAAAATCCTAACCAAAGCATTTTAAACTTACCAATTTTCTTTATTACAAGAACATCTAATAGTCCGTCTTGTAAGGAAGCTTTTGGAGTTAAGCTTAGTTTATAGCCCATTTCATTAGAATTAGAGATAAGAATGATAAACGGATTTATCATTGGTGCTTCATCATCGACTTTTATGGTAAGTGGTTCATTTTTTTCAATATCACGAAAAGTTATAGCACAGGCACTTATGTATCCCAAGAGCGTTCTTTTTTCTGAAGACTCGTAGTGTTTAATTAAGCTGGCATCGAAGCCAACACCAGTGTTGCTAAAGAAGTAACGGCCGTTTATATTGCCCACATCCATACGTTCTGTATGTTTGTTTCGAATAATTTCTAAGGCCTTTCTTCTCTTTTTAGGAATTTTAAGGTTGGATGCTAGTCCGTTTCCTGAACCCATAGGCACAATGCCTAAAGCAATATTGGTACCTATTAAGCAGGTGGCTACTTCATTGATTGTACCATCACCACCACAGGCAACAATTATATCTGCTTTTTCTTGGATAGATGCTTTTGTGAGCTCGGTAGCATGAGCTTTGTATTCAGAAACTTTAATAGTCAAATCATGTACGCCACTTATAAAAAAGGGTTGCAGCTCTTCTTGTGTTAAAGGAGCATTACCATGACCCGCAATAGGGTTTACGATAAAATGTATGCGAATCATTGGTTAAGTGATTTTAATTGGAGTCCGCCATTATGGTACAACTCATCTGCTACTTGATAGTTAGCAATAGCAATTTTTTTGAAAGACTCATTCATAGGTGTTTGTTGCAATCCATTATCTAAAGGATTCCATTGATAAAAATTAACTGTTTCTCCGTCGCCAAGCACCATCACCTTATTGTCTTTTAAATAGCCTAATTTTCTATAGTTTCCTATTAAAGCACGCTCATTTTGTGGAGTCATTTTTAAGATATCCATTCCAAATAAGTTGCTTTTATATTCCCACCCTAAGGTAGAAAATACTGTAGGAAAAACATCTATCTGAGAACAAAGAGTAGTAATTTTTGCATTTGGCTGTTGCGGTAAATTATATATTAAAGCTGGTATGTGGTAGTTCGCCACATCCAATTCCCATTTACCTGCACTACTAGCACAATGATCACTCATAATTACAAAGACTGTATTTTTAAACCAAGGTTTAGCTCTGGCCTCTTTTAAAAACGCTCCAATTGCATAATCCGTATATTTAATAGCACCGTTTCTTCCAGTTCCAGACGGAATATCTATTTTTCCTTCAGGATATGTAAAAGGTTTATGGTTAGATGTGGTCATTACAAAATCGAAAAATGGCTTACCAGTCGCATATGCAATATCAGCTTCTTTTAAAACCTTATTGTAAATATCAGCATCACAAACGCCCCAGGCATTTTCAAAAGTTACTTCATCGTCTTCAATATTAGTACGTTTTACATTGATATTTGCATCCAATAAAAAACCTCTTCCGCGATCTACAATATTAAATCCGTTTCCACCAAAAAAGGTATTCATATTATCAAAATAGCCATCACCACCATAGAAGAAATTACGGTCGTATCCTTTGTTTTTAAACACTTCTCCGATAGTGAAAAGACCAGTGTTATTACTTCTTTTAACAATACTTCGCCCTGGTGTTGGCGGTATAGAAAGAGTAATGGCCTCCATACCACGAACTGTACGCGTGCCTGTAGCGTATAGATTAGTAAAGAATAAACTGTTATTGGCAAGAGAATCTAAAACAGGCGTAATATTTTGGTTACCACCTAAACTATTTAGGTATTTACCGCTTAGACTCTCAATACAAATAAAAATTACATTTGGTTTTAGCTCAATACCAGTAGTGTCTGTAGTGTGCACCGTTCTGTAAATTTCATTTTTATTAGGATGTACAAACTCGTCTTTGAAAGGTAAGTATTGTTCTTTTACTATTGCAAAAGCTTCTTTTTCAGGAATAGTACTGTAGAATTCAGAAAATGCTAATTCATTATTTCTAAACGCAGCAAAGAAAGAATAAATCCCAGCTTTTGAAATTTCGTTATTATACCTATTTTTAGACCATTCTGCTTGGCTGTTGCTAATATAAAAGGAGAAAAGAATACAAATAACCAACCAGGGCAAAGTTGCAGTAAAACGTTGTTTAAAGGTTGTTTCGTTATTAAAAGTAAAGTTAAAAAGTTTTCTCTTATAACATATAAATAGCGTGATGCCTACTAAAGAAATTAATGAGCTTAATAGTAAAGGTAGTGGATACGATTCATTTATATTTTTAACCACTTCATAGGTGTAAATTAAATAGTCTACTGCTATAAAGTTAAAGCGGCGTTGAAATTCGTCCCAAAAAGTAAACTCGCCGAAGAAAGAAAAATAGATGATTAAAATGGCGAGAAAAAACCCAAACCACGTAACACTTCTATCTACCAGTGTACCAACCCATTTTTTAGGAAATACAAGCAGGTAAAGTAAAAAAGGCAATATAAAAATAGAGAGGGTGCCGATATCGAAAAACAAGCCTGTTGCAAATGTTCTAGCAATGGAACCCAACTGTGCATCAACCTCAGCATAATCCCAAATGAAAAACGTAAGTCGGACTAAGAACGACATACCAATAAATAAAAACACAAAAGCTTTAAGTAATGAAAAGCGTTTCGGAAAAAGAAAGGTCCACATAAATACTGTTATTAGGGTAATTTGACCCTAAATGTATGTGGCGATTCTTAAGAGAATTTAAAGTTTTAAAGTATTACTTATTATTTTATTTAGCTGATATTAGAAGAGTTATATGAAGGATTACTTATTAGCATTTATCTGTTTCATAATATCTTCTAACATTTCAACCTGTATTTGCTGAATGTTCAATAGTTCTTGTTGCTGATGGATTATTAAATGGTCTAACTTTTCGTGTAGGGTACGAATTTCTAGCTCTGCTTTTAAGTTAACCATATAGTCTTGTTTGGCACGTTCGCGGTCTTTTTCTTCTTGCCTATTCTGGCTCATCATAATTACAGGAGCCTGTAGTGCAGCTAAACAAGAAAGAATAAGGTTTAATAGAATAAATGGGTAAGGGTCAAAGCCTTTATTCGCCAACAAAATTATGTTCGCTGAAATCCAGAAGAAAATAATAAAAGCAAAAATTATGATGAATTTCCAACTTCCTCCAAATGTTGCAACCTTATCTGCAAGTTGTTGACCAAAGTTAGAATCGGAAATTCCTTCACCATCTTTTTCAGAAATAATTTCGTGATCGTTTAATGTTTTTAAAACATCTTCCTCTAAATGCGAAAGCTCACCTACTTCTTTTACTAAATAACTAGAAAGATATTTTTGGCGGTAAAGGTTAAGTTCAGTAATAGAAATGGAACTTTTTTTATTGAAATTAGGATTTTCAGATAGGATTACATCGTAAATTGATTTTCGAATAGTGTTTCCAAAAACTTGTTCACTCTTTGGAAACTCTTGTTGAGAAATACTACTTATGAATGTACTCATATCATTGTTTTTTAGCCTTTTTTATAAATCGAACGAGAATTGATAGCATTACTATTATAAGAAGAATGCCAATAATATAGTATTCCGCTTTTTCAAAATCTTTTAAATAGGTAACTATTAATTCTCCAAATAAAATACCTAGACCTGTAATGACTGTTACCCAAATTAATGTGCCAATTATTGAGTATTTAAAAAATGATTTAAACGTGATGTCTTGAGTTCCTAAAAAGATAGGAGTTATAGTTCTAAACCCATACAAGAATCGATAGCCTAGAAGTGTTTTTATTCTATGCTCATTAAACTTTTTTTTAAGGCCAATTAATTTACCTGACCACTTACTTTTTTCTAAATAGGCCGACATTTTTTTACGGCCTAAGTTGAAATAAAACATATCTGAACTAAGGGTTGCAATTACGGCAATTACTAATACAAGCCAAAGGTTTAATAAACCATGGTGTGCTGCAATTACGGCTGATAAAAGTACCAACTCACCTTCTAAGAAAATTCCCAGAAAAAGTCCGGCATAGATTAAAAAAGAATGAATCATAATTATGTTTGTATGCTATTTTCTGTTTTTTAACCAATCATCTATAGGGGTTAAAAAACTATTTACAATAACAACTGTCAGCGTACAAATTAAAGTTTCTAAAAAAAAGCCAGAAGCGGCCATGCAACCAATTGCAGCACTACACCAAATTGTGGCTGCAGAGGTTAGTCCATGGACATTGTTTCCTTCACGAAAAATTATACCTGCTCCTAAAAATCCCACACCAGTTACAACTTGGGCAATAATACGGGTAATATCTATACTAGGCTCTTCGGATTTTAACTCTATTGACAACAAAACAAAAACGGCTGCACCTGTGGCCACCAATAAATTGGTTCGTAATCCTGCTGTTTTGTGGTGCCATTGGCGTTCAAAACCAATAACAAGACCAGCCAAAAGAGCAGTACCTAATCTAAAAATAAACTCCGAGAGCATCATATTTTAAAGATATTAAATACATCTAAATAATTGCCCTCTAACTTACCTAATGTTCCAAATTCAATTTTGATTGTTCTTTGCGGTGCGCTATAAAAATAAGTAGACTCATTATAAAGATTGATACTATTGAGGCATTCAATGTTCCTAAATCTAAACCACCTTTAGCCAATGGTTTGGTTAAGAAATCTCCAAAAGTAGCCCCAAATGGTCTAGTGAATATAAAGGCAATCCAGAAAAGAAATATCTGATTAATTCTAGTAAAATAATGTAATACAACCACCAGTATAATTATACCTGCAGTAACCATAGCACCATTTAAATAACTTAAACCTACAACATCACTTAAATAGTCGCCAAATGCAGTACCAAGGCTATTAGAGAACAAAATAGCAATCCAATAATAAGTTTCTTTACTTTGGTCTATAATTGGGTATACCTCTAAGCTTTTATATTTTTTATGCCATAGATATAATGTAATTAATAGTCCGGCAAATAATAAGAGACTACCACATGTATAACCTAAATGGAGGCTACGGTCAATAAAATCTGAGATTTCTGTGCCTAAGGTTGTTGTTGCAATAATGACCAGCCAAAACCAAACAGGAGTGTATTTTTTTCTTGTGAGTTGAATAAACAATACAATGCCAAAAAATGTCAGTGTAATTAGTATACCAACCGTATAGCCAAGACCTAAAGTTTGTGCAATAAAATCACCTAGGGTTTCACCAAGTGTAGTTGCCACAATTTTCATTAACCAGAATAGCAATGTAATTTGGGCAACCTTATTCAAAGAGTTCATAGTATGCGGTTTAAATTTTGTACTTAAGCCCCAATCTAAATAACTGGGTCTCAAAATAATTTTGATAGATGGCTGTAAAACCTTCGTTGGTAACTTCTTGTCGAATACCAAAACGGTTAAAGATATCGGTAGCAGAGAACGTAAGCTCTGCTTTTTTGTTCCAAAGACTTTTCTTAAGACCCAAGTCTACAGAGTAGCGAGAAAGCTCTTTGCCCTGCGGAATATTCTTGTCTGAGTAATAAACCCCCGTAAGTTGAAAAGTGTAATCGCTAGGTAAATTAACTTCAGATGATAGTTTTGCATTCCAAGCATTAGCAGTAGATTCTTCTATTATAAAAGGTCTTACAAAAGGGAAAAGTACAGTGCCTTCATAATGGTCAATGGCATTTGAATACCAATTAACGGTACTAGAAAGACTCCAGTTTTGCATAATATCTTGACTTACTAACAACTCCAACCCTGTATTAGTTGCTCTACCTGTGTTTTGGTAAATACGGTTAACAATGTCGTAGTTTGGGTTTGAGTCGTCTATACTATAAACGCGCATGTACTGATCTTGAATAATACGATGATATACAGCAGAAAACAAAGAACCATTAGACCACGAATATTTATGAGCAATTTCAAAAGCATCAGTAAACTGAGGACGTAAATAGGGGTTACCTACTTTTAAAAGTTCTGGGTCGTCATATTTTGGAAATACGCGTAATTCGGGCTCACCAGGTCTATCTATACGGCGGTTGTAAAAGGCAGATAACTTATTGTTTTCGTTTAATTTGTATGTAAAACGAGCACTTGGGAACAGCTCAAAATAATCGTATTTATCATTGTTAGGGTAATAGGTGTTTGCAGGGTCCAAATCATAAAAAACATTGGTTTGTTCTGCTCGTAACCCCGCTTCAACATCATAAAATTCTTTCTCTAAAAGATAATTTGCGTAGCCTGCATACAGGTTTTCTCCCCAATCGGAGAAGGAACCTAATCCAGGATATATAATAGATTCGTTTCCTGGAGTAATTGTATAATCTACAGGTAGTCTACGAATACGCAATTTTGCACCAAGTTCTAATCTACCATTACTAAGTGGTTTTACATAGTCTGTTGATAAACTTGTGGTATTTTCTATTGCTCTAATATTAGTTTTGTCCCTACCTACACGAACAGCCGAACTGTCGTTTAAAGAATAGGTTTCATCTTCTAAGCCCTGTGTGTACTGAGCATTGGCGCTTAAGTTATGCCCTGGTTGCTCAAAAGAATGTTTGTAATTTATAGCAGCATTTATATAACGGGTAACCTCTTCTTCTTGCCAATTATAAAATCGATTTCTACTATTTGTATTTAAATCTATAAAGGCAACTTGTGAAGTGTCTATATGACGTTCACGGTCATATAAGCCAGAAAAAGTAAAACTATTGTTGTCATCTAAATTATAGTCAATACCGCCATTAATAATAGAGCGAAACTGCTTTCTATTTTCGGGTACTTGCGAAATAATAGTACGACCGTCATCATAAATTCTAGTTGTAAATTCGTTGTTTGGAAGTGCTTCTTGGACTATGAATTCTGATTGTAGAAAGTAATTAAGTTTCCCTTTTCTGTAATTAAGATTAATGCTAGGTATAACTTTTGGGTTCACAGAATAACTACCTAAATCTGTTGGTGTATCTGGTCTTCTTTTTCCTAATGCTCCTAAGCCAAAAGAAAGTCCTACATCACCATTAAGTCCTTTTTGAGTTTCTTTTTTATAAATAATATTCACGATTCCAGCAAAACCGTTAGCATCATATTTTGCTGATGGATTATTGATAATCTCAATCTTTTCAATGTTAGATGCTGGTATGTTCGACAACCCTTTTTGATTGCCAAAACCCGTTAAACTACTTTGCTTACCATCGATAAGCACCACAACTTTATCACTACCTCTTAAAACCACTTTACCGTCTTGGTCAAAAGTTACACCAGGCATGGTTTTCATAGCGTCTAATACAGAGCCACCAGCTTGGGCAATGTTGTTATCTAGATTGAACGATTTTTTGTTGAGGTCGCTATTGGTGGTTGCTTCTTGACCAACAACCTGCACCTCAGTTAATTGTTCAGCACTTGACTGCAATATAATTTGACCTTGGTCAAATACAGAATTTAGTCCGCCAGCGATTAATAGCTTTGAAAAGGTTTCATATCCTACAAAAGAATAAATTAAGGTGTATTTACCCGTGGCGAGTCCTAGAATTTCAAAACGCCCATTATCATCAGTTATGGCACCAGTTACCAAGGTGTTATTAGTGGCGTCTTGCACAGTTACATTTGCAAAAGCCAAAGATTCTTGGGTAATAGCATCCCTAAGTTGCCCAGTTACACTTACTGTATTTTGAGAAAAAGTAGGGGTAATGATAAAGAGAACTAGTAATGTGATTAAAACCTTTTGCATGAAATCAATTTTTAAGGGCAATGATAGGGTAAGAATCTAAAGATAGTTTTAAGTAATTAGGCGTTCTTCAATTTAATTTCAAAATGATGTTCATTATTCTCGAAATAATAAGAAGGGTGAAACCCGTATAAATCGCATATTTTTTTAACGATAGCTAAGCCTAGTCCGGTTGATTTTACATGTTCAGATTCTTTATAAAAACGCTGAAACAATAACTCTGGTTTTAAAATAGCTTTTGCACCAGTATTTATAACGGTCAATGAATTTTTGTCTAAAATTACCGTTATTGGTGTTTTTGGGGTAGAATGTTTAATAGCGTTTGACAGTAAATTATCACAAAGTACTTCTGCCAAATATGCATCCATCGTTAAAATTACATTGTCCTCACTTTTTAATTGAATGTCTATTGCATATAGGTCCGATAAGTTTTCAATTCTATGTTTTAGAATATCGTTTAAGTTACACGCGCTAAGGTTTTGGAACTGGTCATTTTCAATTTTTGATAACAGAGCAAGTCTTTTGTTTAATTGTTTAAGCCGCTGAATATCGTTTTGTATAGATGATAATTGCTCAAACTGTAAATCGCTAAGTCCTTCTCCATTTATAAGGGTGTCTATTTTAGCTTGAATAATAGCTAACGGGGTTTGTAGTTCATGGGATACGTTCTCAGTAAACTGTTTTAGGTTTTTATAGTCGGACCGAACTTTCTCTGTTAATGTTGTTATTTCTGTGTTGAGTTCAGAAAATTCTAGTATGTCGCTTTCCATTAATGAAATGGGAGCCTCGGAAGTCAATGAAAAAAGCTTCATTTGCTGTAAATTTTTAAAAAACGGACTCCATAATTTTTGGGTTCTAGATTTATTAAAATAAAATAGAAATATGAAAATGGACAAAAGGACAATGAGGTATGTAATAATAACGGCAATTAATATGTCTTCCGATTCTACAATTAGCGTTCGAACGGTAATTCTATAATTTTGATTGTTAATTGTTGAATAGGTTATTAATTCGCGAAAATCTTCTAGCTCGTTTTGCGAAGGGTCAAAGATTAAGGTGTCTTTTAAATGCTCTTTTCCTATTTTAGGTACCGTAGTAACCTCAACCATTGGAGGCAGTTGATAAATTGGGTTCTGCTTAGAAATAGAACTTTCTATACGTGCTTCAGTAGAGCGGAGTTCTTCTTCAATTTCACCTTGCAAAAGAGTACGAACATAAAAATATAAAGCAATAGTGCTAAACAACATTAAAACAAGACTTATAGAAAGAAACGTTTTAGAAGTTTTACGTAATAACCCTATTTTTTTAGCCTTATTATTCATCTATAAATTTGTAACCACTACCATAAGCAGTTTTTATATATTTGGCACCGGCATCGGTCAATTTTTTACGCAAGTTGTTGATATGAACATAGATAAAATCATAGTTGTCCACCATGTCACTATGGTCTCCCCATAAATGTTCCGCAATAATTTCTTTAGAAAGCACGCGTCCTTTATTGGTTATAAAAAACAAAAGAAGGTCATATTCTTTGCGAGTAAGCGCCATTGCATTATCTGCAATATAGGCAGTTTTAGCCCTAGTGTCTATGGAGATTTCGTTAAATTCGATGCGTTCTGTACCGCCAAACTTACCTCTTCGTAGCACAGCTTTTATACGAGAGTTCAGTTCTGCTAAATGAAATGGTTTCGTTAAGTAATCATCTGCCCCTAAATCAAGTCCTTTAAGCTTATCATCTAAAGAGTTATTGGCAGAGATAATGATGGTGCCGGTTTCTTTTTTATTACTTTTTAAAAGTTGGAGAATATCTAGACCACTGCCAGCAATTAAATTAATGTCGAGTACTAAAAGGTCATACTCGTAAAGGTCTATTTTGTACAAAGCATCAGTATAGCGAGATGCGGTTTCACATACATTACCATCTTTTTCCAAATAATCAGAAATAGATTGTAGTAAAGCTATTTCGTCTTCTACAATTAGAATTTTCATCACATTAAAGTTAGGCCTTTCATAAGTATAAATTTAAAGTCCTATTCTAAAGAGATTCTAAAGTGGTTAAGAATAGAAAACAGCTACTCTTCTTTCTTATTCACTAGACCCTTAGTAAACTCATTTAAGGTTTCTACTTTTTCCTCAAAATCTCCTTTAATACTTTTTCTAAATTCGTTTAGATTTTTAACTAAATCATCAATATTCTCTGGGATGACATCCTCAAAAAACTGTCGTAGACGTTTAGCTGTAGTGGGTGATTTGCCGTTTGTAGAAATGGCCACTTTTACGTTCCCTTTAGTAACAATGCCACCCATATAAAAATCGCAAAAAGGAGGATTGTCGGCGACATTAACTAGTATTTGTCTTTCTCTACAATCGTGATACACTTGCTCGTTGACAGGAACAATGTCGGTAGTAGCTATAGCAATATGTTTCCCTTTTAAATAAGAGGCGTCATAAGGAGCTACATTCATTTTAATATTAAATTTATTTGCAAGTTCAATAGTCTCTTCGCGGAACATAGGAGCAACCATTTCAACTTGTGCATTTGGGCTCGACTTTAATAGAAAAGTCAGTTTTTCTAAGGCAACGTTACCACCACCAACTATTAAAATATGTAGATTAGAAACTTTTAAAAATATGGGGTAAAGCTCATTCCGTTCCATGTGCAATTTAGTTTTCTTCCGTTTTATAATTAATGGTTATTCGAGTTCCCTTGCCTATTTCAGAGTTAATGAATAGTCTTCCATTAATGTAATCTATGCGTTCTTTCATAAAAAAGAGACCCATACCACCCTCACTATTGTTTTTTGGTAATTGACCTAAAATAGTATCATCAAAACCTTTTCCGTCATCATCTATAACTACACTTAATATGGGAAAGGAGTAGTTTATGGTTACCATAATATAGTTAGATTCTGCATACTTTATGGCGTTATTTACAGCCTCTTGGGTTACTCTATAAATATTGGTTTCTGCCAATGAATCTAAACGAAGGTTTTCATCTATTTTATTAATAAATAAGATTGTTTTACCAGTTAGTTTAGATAATTCAGTAGTCATTTTTTGCAATGCAGGGAAAATACCATGATCGCTTAATTCTGGAGGAGTTAAATTAAAAGTAGCCGTTCTTACTCCCTTTATCAAATCAGATGTCAATGCTTTTAGGTAGGCAATTTTCTCTACGGTTTTATCTTTATTCTCAAGGTCTATAGATTCTATATTGAATTTAAGAGCAGTCAACATTTGCCCAATACCATCATGTATATCTTTGGCAATACGCTTACGTTCTTCTTCTTGGCCCTCTACTATTTGACTTGCCTGTGCTTTTTTCTGCTGTATGCGCTCTTCAAAATTTTGCTTAGTAAGTTCAGCAACTTTTAATTGGTTTTGTTTGCGCTCAGTAATGTCTGAACATAAAATAAGAATATCTTGTTCTAAGGTAGAATGGTGCATGGGTACAATAGACATATCTAACCAAATTGTTAAGCCTTTAGCAGTGACTATTTGCAGCTCTTCGTTACGGATAACATTTTTTCTATTGACTTTTAAAACCTCTTTTAAATAAGCTTGTTGTCCCTCCTCAGTCGTGAGAATTTCAGAAAAAGGTGTATTAAGTGTGCTATCTGAATGACCCAGAAGTGCTAAAAATTTTTTGCTAATAAAAACAACTGAGCCATCTTTTCTAATACTAGCAAACAGGGCGGCATTGTCAATAACAAAATTGAGTTCTTGTAATTCTTTTAGGGAGCGTTCTTTTTCATCGTACAGGGTTTGAATTTTGTTGAGTTGATTTTTGGACTCCTCCTGGCTACCTATTAAATGGCCAATAGTTTTTTTAATTTGAATGGATAGCGGGCGAAAAATAAGTGCAATTTCAAGCAGTAGTATAAGTAGTGAAAATGCTAATAACCAATATTCTTTTTGCTTAAGTTTTTGAAGCTGTTCGTTGCTACGAGCGTCATAAGCATTTACGATTTGATCCATGATACTTAAAAATGGCCGTTCATTTTTAAGTAAAATGCGTGTATCTTCACCTAGACTTTCCTTGTCCAATTTATTTATGAGTGAAGATGTTTGAAGAATATGTTCTAATGTTTGAACCATTTCTTTATGGTAAGGTTCAATTTGTTCAAATAACGATTGGATTTCTGGGTCGTCCTCAAAAGGAAGATTAAATGATGCGTCTCCTAATTGCAACCCTAAATGAGCGTTTTTCCATACCGTTAATGTGCTATCTATTTCTAAAATAAGTTTTATTTGCTCTCTTGAATCTGTCACATTATTTAAGAGCAATACTTCTTTAACCAGCTTTTGACTGTATGCTCGTTGACGACCAGCAATGTTAATTACTTGTGAATCTCCAGATTGGGCCTTAAGGTGAAGTTGAATAAGAATTTGGGCAACAATAATGGTTAATGCTATTGCTGCAAATGCCAACAAATACCATTTACGAATACGTAAAAATGTAGCCGTGTCTAATGGTGTCTCATGTCCCTTGTTGGCCATAAAAAATAATTTGATATTAGGTTAGGCGCTTAAAGCCTTAGTAATCAAATCTAACGCAAATTTAGAAAGCGGAAGTTTTAATGCTGCTTTTTGACCTTTTTCAGACATTTTTCTCCATGTCTTTTGTAAGATATCTATGGTCTTATCTTCTGGGTGTTTAACAGCAAAAGATTCAAAATAAAATTCAAGAAAAACCAAACAGATTACATCTTCTAGGGTTTGTGTTTCTTCATTTTTTTTGAGTTGTTTCTTTTCTAACAGAAAAGATACTTTATCTATGACTTCCTTTTCGTAGCCTACTTCTTTTAAAATACCAGATGCCTTTTTGGCGTGGAATTTTTTTAATTCTTGTCGCCATCTTAAATACCCTTCGCGGTTCATCTCATAAGACTCTCTAGGTATTTCCCATCTACATATATGTTGACAACGTGATGTTAGTTTAAGTACTTCAGAAGCATTTGGTTCAAAAGTATGTAAACGTTCTGTCATGCGAATGCCGTATAGAACTTCTTTTGGATAGGTAGTTCCTTCAAAAACTTCGGTATTCGGGTCTTGTTTATTGGCGTCATCAAAAAGTTGAAATGCTAATGTTAATTTATCTGTAGTCGCCATAGGTTTTGTGTTTGCCCAAAGCTATTCAGAAAAGCCAACATACACAAAGCCATCCTCTATTTTTACTGGGTAAGTAGCAATAGCATCTAAACTACCATTTAAATTTTCGCCAGTTTTTAAAGAAAAGGTGTTTTTGTGTAATGGACAAGCAACTTTTGGTTCCATGTTTTCTTCACCAATCATTCCTCTAGATAAAACCATTTCCATTTTATGTGGACAAAGATTTTGGCAAGCATACCAAGTTCCTTCTCGTGTAAAATTGAAGACTGCAATTTGTTTGTCTTTATATTTTATACAAGCACCACCATTTTTAGGAAATTTAGAGGTGGGTGCTGCTTTGAACCAAACCTTTACATTATTTGCAGCTACACTTTCGTAGGTATTTAATAGGGATAAAGACATAATTTTCGTTTTTTAAATTTTATTTTCAACCATCAACCATCAACCATCAACCATCAACCATTACGCCCATTCTTTAGGCATTTTTTGTTCTCTTAAAGCTACATATTCAATGTTGCTGTCTGTTTCTTCAGAGTTTACATAATGCGTATATCGTGCTCTAATTTCTGGATTTTCAACAGCTTCTTTCCATTCACATACATACGAATCCACCAAAGCCTGCATTTCGTCATCTAACTCCTTTACTATACCCAGGGAATCATTGATAACCACATTTTGTAAATAGGTAATACCGCCTTCTAATTTCTCTAACCAAGGCGCTGTTCTTTGTAATGGGAGTGCAGTTTTTATGTAGAACATAATAAAACGGTCTACATATTTTATGGCAGTTTCTTTATCTACCTTTTCAGCCAGTAATATGGCATGTTTTGGGCTTGCGCCACCATTTCCGCCTACGTAAACGTTCCAGCCACCTTCAACGGCTATAAAGCCAAAATCTTTACCACGTGCTTCAGCACATTCGCGAATACATCCAGATACTCCACCTTTAAATTTATGAGGAGAACGTATTCCCTTATAGCGGTTTTCTATTTCAATGGCAAAGCTTACACTTTCGTCCATACCGTATCTACACCAAGTAGAGCCTACACAGCTCTTTACGGTTCGTAAAGACTTACCATAAGCTTGTCCGGTTTCAAAGCCTTCATCAATCAACTCTTCCCAGATTAAAGGAAGCTCATGTAATTTTGCACCGAACATATCAATACGTTGGCCACCCGTAATTTTTGTATATAAATCATATTTCTGTGCAATTCTGCCCAACGCCATTAATTGCTTAGGAGTAATTTCACCACCTGCAACTCTAGGAACAACGGAATAGGTTCCGTTTCGTTGAATATTAGCTAAGTAACGGTCGTTACTATCTTGAATTGTTTCTTGCCTATTTGCAGTTTCGTTATACAAACTAGCGAATATAGCAGCAACCGCAGGCTTACAAACTTCACACCCATTTCCTGTTCCAACTTCATCTAAAAGTGCGTCATAGTCAGTAATCCCTTTTAACTTCGTTAAATCGAACAGTTCTTGTCTAGAAAAATCGAAATGTTCGCAAATACGTTCTTTAACAGTTTTACCTAGTGTTTTTAAGCTTTCTTTTATTAAATCGGCCACCATAGGCTTACACCCACCACAGCCAGTTGTTGCTTTGGTTGCTTTAGCAACGGATTTTATAGTTTCGTTGCCATCTTCTAAAACAGAACAACAAACAGCACCTTTTGTAACGGCCTCACAAGAACAAATTACGGCAGTATCTGGCAGGTCCATAGCACTACCAAAAGCAGAGCCGCCTTCGCCGCGCGACCCAACAATTAGCTCTTCGGCATTATCAGGTAAAGGCATATTATTAAGGTACATTTGGTGAAGAATACTATAATCTTCTGCATCACCAACCATAATACCCCCTAAGAGTGTTTTACCATCATGGCTAACATTAATTCTTTTATAAACACCTTTTGTTTTGTTCTCGTAAATTATAGATAGCCCTTTGTCAGCAGGCATATAGGGAATACCAAAACTTGCTACATCTACCCCAATTAATTTCAATTTGGTAGACATATCAATATCAGATTTCATAACAATTTCTGTAGAACCTAGTATTTGATTTACTGCAACGTCTGCCATTTCGTAACCAGGAGCCACAAGGCCATAAATCATTTGATTATAAAGGGCAACTTCACCTATGGCATAAATGGTTGGGTCTGATGTTTGCATTTTGTCATTTACGACAATACCTCCGCGAATACCCATTTCTAAATTACACGTTTTCGCTAGCTCATCTCGTGGGCGAATGCCCGCAGAAATAACCAACATATCTACATCTAATTTATCATCCTCTCCAAAATCCATTCCTGTAATGGCGCCATTACCCATAATGCTATTGGTTGCTTTACCCGTGTGTATGGCAATACCAATAGATTCTAACGTAAGTTGTAAAACATTACTACTTCTAGAATCTAGTTGTCTGGGCATTAATTTTGGAGCAAATTCCACAACATGTGGTTCTAGACCCATATCCATCACCGCTTTACCAGCTTCAAGACCTAATAATCCACCACCTAGGACGGCAGCTCTTGCATTAGGTTTATTTTTCTTTATTTCTTCGGCATAATCTAGCATGGCCTCAAGATCTTCTATGGTACGATAAACAAAAACTCCTTTCTTTTCTACACCCTGTATTGGAGGAACAAAAGGAGCAGAACCAGTAGCTAAAACTAAGTAGTCGTAATTATACTCTTTTTCACTGGCTGTAGTAATCGTTTTTTTAGTTCTATGAATGTCGGTGACCCTTTCATTTACGATAAGCTCAATTCCATTTTCAGAATACCAATTTAAGGGAGCCATTTCTAATGCTTTTGCATCTCTACTTCCGAAAAATTCGCTAAGGTGAACACGGTCGTAAGCGGCCCTAGGTTCTTCTCCAAAGACGATAAGTTTAAATTGCTTGCTCTCTTTACGGGCTACAAACTTCTCACAGAATTTATATCCTACCATGCCATTACCGACAACTAGTATAGTTTTCATATGTTTATAATTTAGCTACACAGCAATATTACGTATAAATACGTATATAATTTGTAATTATACCGAAAAAATTACGTATTCTTGTTGAGGAATCCATAATTATTTATACTGAATACTATGAAAGCAAAGTCAACAGTAAATGCAAAAGTAAGTTTGGTTGGAGCAGGTCCCGGAGCTAAAGACCTAATAACAGTAAGGGGTATGAAGGTTTTGAATGAAGCAGATATTATTTTGTACGATGCATTAATAAGTGACGACCTATTATCTGTAATACGTACCAATATACCTAAAATATACATAGGTAAACGTTGTGGTTTGCACTCACATACGCAAGAAGAAATTAATGAATTGATAGTAAAATATGCTTTTGAATACGGACATGTAGTTCGACTAAAAGGAGGTGATCCATTTGTTTTTGGTAGAGCAAATGAAGAAATAGAATATGTTGAAGCATTTGGTATACCTGTTAGTATAATACCTGGTATTTCAAGTTCAATTGCGGTACCGTCTAGTCAAGGAATACCCATGACCAAAAGAGGAGTAAGCACTAGTTTTTGGGTAATGACTGCCACTAAAAAAGATGGGACATTCTCTCAAGATTTACAATTTGCCGCGAAATCATCAACCACAATGGTAATACTTATGGGGGTTAGAAAACTTATGCAAATAGTAGATGAGGTAATTAAATACAGGGGTTTAATGACCCCTATAGCAATTATACAAAATGGCACTACCCAAAATGAAAGGTGTACAGTTGCAACCTTGAGCACAATTAAAAATCATGTTTCTACTATATCAAAAGATATGCCCGGTGTTATAGTAATTGGTGATGTCGTGGCTGAGCATCCATCTTTTTTTGAGGAAGAAGTACAACGTGTGCTTCATTCAGGATATTAGCCTAATTAATAGGTAGTATATTCTTAATTACTACGTATTTATTCCATTATAAAAATATAATTTGGGCCAGTGCATTAAGAATTCTAAAAAATTTAATAGTAAGAATTACGAAATAGGTATTTGGACGGGTACTTATTTTGTGTTACCATAAAAATACGTACATATTGTCAGTTTTTTATAAAACTAAGTATAAATACGTATTATTTATAGTAGGTTTGTATCTCAATACGAACAATAACATGCAATATTATGGAATATCAATCTAAGAAATCCACCACCCTAAATTTAATGAACCTAAAGAGTATGCCAATTCGTACTTTTTGGATTACTTCAATTGCTTTCTTTATTTGCTTTTTTGCATGGTTTGGTATTGTTCCATTTATGCCAGATGTGGTAAAGGACTTAGGGTTAACTCCAGACCAGAAATGGAATTCAATAATTCTAGCAGTAACAGGTACTGTATTTGCAAGGTTACTAATTGGTAAACTTTGTGATAAGTATGGTCCAAGAATTTGTTACACGTATCTTTTAATATTGGGTGCAATTCCAGTTATTCTCATAGGGTTTGTACAAACACCAATGCAATTTTTAATTTGTAGGTTGTTTATTGGTTTTATAGGAGCTTCATTTGTTATTACTCAATTTCATACCTCTATAATGTTTGCGCCCAATATTGTTGGTACCGCAAATGCAACTTCTGCAGGATGGGGGAATTTAGGCGGTGGAGCTAACCGGTTAGGAATGCCTTTAATTGCAGCAGCAGTAGTTAGTTTCGGTGTTGCAGATGAAATTGCTTGGCGATACTCAATGATTATTGCGGGTATAATTGCCATGATAATGGGGATTGTATATTATTTATTTACGCAAGACACGCCAGAAGGTAACTTTAAAGAATTAAAAGAAGCTGGTAAAATGCCAAAACTAAAAAAGGATGAAGAATCTTTTATGAATGTATTAAAAGATTACCGTGTTTGGATTCTTTTTATAGTATATGCAGCGTCTTTTGGAATGGAGTTAACGGTATACGGTACTATGGATGATTACCTTCAGAACACATTTGGACTTACTAGGACTACAGCAGGTAACTTAGTGCTTTCATTTGCATTGATGAATATTTTTGCCCGTACATTAGGGGGCTTTTTTGGTGACCGATTTGGAAGACTAAAAGGACTTAGAGGACGTGTATTATTCTTGACCTTTATTCTTGCTTTAGAAGGAGCTATGCTCTCTGTATTTTCTTTAACGACAAGCTTTGCTTTAGGTATAATTTTCTTAATTGCCTTTAGCTTAACTGTGCAGATGGCAGAAGGAGCTACTTTTTCAGTAGTGCCTTTTATAAATAAAAAAGCAATCGGTTCAATATCTGGTATCGTAGGTGCTGGCGGTAATGTTGGGGCATTTTTAGCAGCACTTTTGTTGAAATCGAAATCAGCCTTGGCCGAAACTAATGCCTTAGCAGCAAACGCAAACTTAGGAGAAGAAGCCATGAAAGCAGCACAAGCAGCAGCTGCATCAAGTGCGGTATCTAGTGGTTATTTTATAATTGGAGGGTTTGTAGTTGTTACAGCACTTACCACTTTAGCAATAAAATTTTCGGCTTCAGATGAGAAAGCGATTAAAGAGGAAATTAAAAAATCATCGAAACTGGCATTAAACTTAAAATAGTAACAGCGTATATAATAGATTGCATATGCTCTCTCATTTAAAACATAAAACAGAACATATTAAAGCAATAGATAGCCCTTGCGCAATTTGTACAAACCATAACTGCTTAATTAGGAAAAATGTTCATTTTCCTGAAATAAGTAAACTTATGGAAGCCAGAAAAGAAATTAAATGTAAAAAAGGACAGCAGTTTATAATGGAAGGAGCCTCGGTTACAGGACTTTTTTTTCTTTTGGAAGGAAAGGTTAAGGTTATAAGAACAGGGCTTAATGGTAAAGAACAAATTGTTCGTTTCGCAACAAAAGGTGAAATTATTGGTCATCGTGGTTTCAGTACCGAGGAAACCTATCCAATAAGTGCAATTGCACTTGTAGATTGTACACTTTGTTACTTTTCAAAAGAGCTGTTACAGACTATATTAAAAAAGTGTCCTACACTTACCTACGATTTCATGTTATTTTACGCTAACGAGCTTAACCGTAGTGAGGTTAGGGTAAAAACCCTTTCGCAAATGACCGTTAGAGAAAGGGTGATTGACACTTTACTTTATATAAATAGAAAATTTGAACAAACTAAAGGGTTCTCGACCTTGCTATTAAGTAGACGGGAATATGCTGACTACGCCGGTACTACAGAAGAGCAGGTAATTAGAATGTTTTCTTCACTTAAAAAAGATGGATTATTAGTTGTTAAGGGTAAAAGAATAGGTATACCTAATGTGGAATTACTTAAAAAAGAGATTTCAGAGCATAATTTCTACTTCGACAATTAAAACTACGTATTCCTATATACGTATATTAAAAGTTTCATTCCAGGTCAATTTTTATTTTTGCAACTAAGTGATTAAAAGGGCTTTGTTGGTAATAGCTGCGTTATATCATATTTTTTATGGATAATAACCCATGTTTATATATGGTTAAAAAAGCGTTTTAAACCTATCTGAACTCATGTGCAAAAAACATTTATACGTATATATTTGCCATAGATAAGTATTAATACGTATAACATATAAATAAGAGCATTATGAAGAACATATTTACTAAAACATTTTTAACATTAACCCTCGCCGTCATGGTTACAGCCTGTGGAGAGAAAAAAAGTAAGACAACTGAAGCTGTTGCCGAAGATGAAGTAGCGTCAAAAACCAAAATGCTCGAAATCGAAAAGCCACAATTAACATTTGGCTTTATTAAACTTACAGATATGGCACCTCTTGCCATTGCAAAAGAAAAAGGATTCTTTGAAGAGGAAGGGCTTTTTGTTTCTGTAGAGGCACAATCTAATTGGAAAAATGTTTTGGATCGTGTGATCGATGGTCAATTAGATGGTTCGCACATGCTTGCAGGGCAGCCAATAGCAGCTGGGGCTGGCTTTGGTAGACAAGCAAAACTAGTTACTCCTTTCTCAATGGATTTAAACGGTAATGGTATAACGGTTTCAAATGATGTTTGGTCAAAAATGAAACCTAATGTGCCCGCAGACCCCGATGGCAAACCTGTTCACCCAATTAAAGCAGATGCTTTAAAGCCAGTAATAACAGCGTATAAAAACGAAGGAAAGCCATTTAAAATGGGTATGGTTTTTCCGGTATCTACTCATAATTATGAATTGCGTTATTGGTTGGCAGCTTCGGGTATTCACCCTGGGATGTATACGGCCGACAATGTACAAGGTCAAATAGATGCGGAAGTTTTATTATCTGTTACTCCACCACCACAAATGCCGGCTACGTTGGAATCTGGAACAATTTATGGGTATTGTGTAGGTGAACCATGGAACCAACAAGCTGTTTTTAAAGGTATAGGTGTACCCGTGACAACTAATTATGATATCTGGAAAAACAACCCAGAAAAGGTGTTTGTTATGACAAAACAGTTTGTTGAAGAAAATCCGAATACTACAATTGCAGTGACTAAAGCGTTAATACGTGCCGGTAAATGGTTAGATGAACCTTCTAATAGAGCTGAAGCTGTAAAAATACTTTCTATGTCTCAGTATGTAGGTGCACCAGAAGAAGTATTAGCAAACTCAATGACCGGAACTTTTGAATTTGAAAAGGGTGATAAACGTGCAATGCCCGATTTTAATGTCTTCTACAAATACAATGCAACATATCCTTTTTATTCTGACGGAATTTGGTTTTTGACTCAAATGCGTAGATGGGGGCAAATACCAGAATCTAAATCATCAGAATGGTATGCTCAAACAATTAAGGATATTTACCGCCCTGATATTTGGAAAAAAGCAGCTGACTTACTAGTGGCTGAAGGACAAATTCCGGCAGCAGATGTTCCTGATACAGATGGTTATAAGCCTGTAACTACAGAATTTATAGACGGAAATAGTTATGACGCAAAAGACCCAATTGGTTATATAAACAGTTTTACGATTGGTAACAAAGACAAAGATTAAAGTCAATACTATTCTAAGAAAAACATATATCATGGAGCAAGATATCACATTAAAGAATGACGGACAATCACTAGTATTTATAAGGACATTAATTTCTAAAATGACGCCTAAATTTCAAAAGGATAATATGCTTTCGTCATTGAAGAAAACGAGTATAACTATAGTTTCCATACTCTTGTTTTTAGGTCTTTGGCAATTAGGCTCGAAAGCACTTTATAATAAAGAGGCCGATTACAGAATTGAAAAAGCGCTGGCCGAAAGGGGTCAAGAAGCAGCTAATGCAGAACGGGCATGTATAGAATCTGGTGACAGTAGTTGCCAACCCAATACGCTTCCATCGCCTGCACAAGTATGGGGTTCTTTACAATCGTTAATTGCAGATCATAAAATGATTAATGCAAAAAAAGCGGCGTTTGTAGAAAAAATGGCTGTAACAAATGCCAAATTAGTTGCAGAAGGTAAAAATGCAATTGTTTATACGGGTAGGGCTTCTTTTGTGGATATTGTTTTAACAAGTATTAAAACGGTTTTTGCAGGATTCCTATTGGCGCTTTTAATTGCAGTACCAATAGGTGTTATTATAGGTTTAAGTCCGTCGTTACGCAGCGCTTTTAACTGGTTCATTCAAATTTTCAAACCAGTTTCACCAGTAGTATGGTATTTGTTGGTGTTTATGATTGTAAAGACGTTGTATATCGGTGATAGCTCGGATAATGCTTTTGTAATATCTTTTATAAGTGTAGGTCTTTGCGCTATGTGGGCTACTTTGGTCAATACGGCAATGGGTGTTTCTTCTGTAGATAAAGATTATATCAACGTAGCCAAGGTTTTAAAACTGGGGACATTTCAAAAAGTATTCAAGGTTATATTGCCGTCTTCTTTACCGCTCATTTTTACGGGCTTAAGAATTACACTTTCTGTGGCGTGGATGGTATTAATTGCAATTGAACTTTTGGCGCAGAGTCAAGGTTTAGGTTTGTTCGTTTGGGAAGAATTTCAAAACGGGGCAAATGATTCAAATGCCAAGATTATCGTTGCCATGTTCGTAATCGGCATTATAGGTTTTCTTCTGGATAGAATAATGTTATCTGTGCAAAACCTAGTATCGTTCAACAAAAATGAAATGGCTTAACCCTTAAAAACGAACCAGATGGCATATTTAGAATTAAAAAATGTATATAAAAGTTATGGTAAGGGTGATAGTATTACAGAGGTACTATCAAATATCAACCTTAAAATTGAAGAGGGGGAATTCGTTGCAATAGTTGGCTTTACAGGAAGTGGGAAAACTACTTTAGTAAATCTTATCAATGGGCTTTTAAAACCTACAAGTGGCGAAGTTCTTTTTAAAGGTTTGCCAGTTGCAGATACTAGTCACGAGCGTGGTGTTATATTTCAGAATTACTCTTTATTACCATGGTTAACCGTAGGCCAAAACGTGTATATGGCGGTAAAAGAGGCTTTTCCAAAAGAGAGCAAATCAGCATTAAAACAAAGGGTCAATGATTATGTTGAGATGGTCAGTTTAACACCCGCAATTAATAAAAGGCCAAAAGAATTATCGGGAGGTATGCGACAACGAGTTGCTGTTGCCCGGGCATTGGCAATGGATCCAGAAATGATTATCATGGACGAACCTTTGGGTGCTTTAGATGCTTTGACACGCGGTAATTTACAAGATGAAATTTTAAGTATTTGGAGTCAAGATAAGCGTACGGCATTACTGATTACAAACGATGTCGATGAGGGTATTTATATGGCAGATAGAATCATTCCCCTTAAGCCTGGGCCAAATGCGACTTTAGGACCAGAGTTTAAAATTAATCTTGATAGGCCAAGAGATAAAACGGCCATGAATGATGATTTGAACTACAAGAAAACAAGAAATTCCATTATAGAATACCTAATGGATATCGGTGATGAGAGAAAAACAATATCACAGGTAGAATATGAATTGCCAGACTTAAGCCCAAAAAGCTTTATGGCATAAACAATATACGATGAACACTATAGCACAATCGAACACAACATATACAGAAAACGGTATTGTTTACCCCTCTAAAGTAATGTTAGACCTAGCAGATTTAAAAAAGGTCTACCCAACTCCAAAAGGAGACTATGTGGTTTTAGAAGAATTGAACTTGCAAATTTTAAAAGAAGAATTTGTTACCATTATAGGTCATTCAGGTTGTGGTAAAACAACCATGCTTTCTATGATTGCAGGTTTAAATTCAATTACCGGAGGTCATATTTCGGTATTGGGAAACCCGGTGAAGGGGCCTGGTCCAGATAGAGGTGTAATTTTTCAGTCCCCAAGTTTAATGCCATGGATGACAGCCTTACAGAACGTATTACTAGGTGTAAATCAAGTTTTTCCGCATGCAACAAAAGAGCAGAGGAATGATATTGCAAAGTATTATTTGCACAAAGTAGGTTTAGATAATGCTTTTTACAAAAAAGCATCAGAATTATCGCAAGGTATGCAGCAACGCGTAGGTATTGCAAGAGCTTTTGCCATAAAACCTAAAGTATTATTATTAGACGAACCTTTTGGTATGTTAGATTCCTTAACAAGGGGTGAGCTTCAAGACATTTTAATAGAAATCTGGAACAAAGAGAAAATTACAGCAGTGATGATTACGCACGATGTAGATGAAGCGATATTTCTTGCAGACCGTGTTGTGATGATGACAAGTGGGCCAAGCGCAAAAATTGGCGACATTCTCACTATTGATTTTGAACGTCCGAGAACACGAAAATCTGTTTTAGAAAACGATGATTATTATACGTATCGCAAACATTTAATAGACTTTCTAGAACACTAAAACTTACCAAATTATTATTATAAAAAACTAAGATTATGAAAAAACAATACCTAATTATTACCTTTTTAATTTTATCAGTAAGTTCAATTTATTCGCAATTTACTTTAGATGGCCAGTTTAGACCTAGAACAGAATACAGACATGGTTATGGTACTGTATTGGCAGATGATTCAGATGCTGGTTTTGCTATTTCTACTCGTATACGTTTAAATGCTTCTTACGCGGTAGATTCGTATCAATTTTATATGAGTTTACAAGATGTTATGGTATGGGGTGAAAACAGGCAAATTTTACCTGATGACCAGAACGATTCTTTTGCAGTATTTGAGGCTTGGGCAAATATAAACCTAGGTAAAGGATGGTCTACAAAACTAGGTAGGCAAGTAATATCGTATGATGACCAACGCATTTTTGGTGGACTAGATTGGGCACAGCAAGGCAGAAACCATGATGCAGGGCTTATAAAATACAAAGAAGAAAAATTTATGTTGGATGTTGGTTTGGCATTTAGTCAAGATTTTGATAATCCTGCAGGTTTTCAATCCGCAGGAACGGCATATAACACCACAGGATTTTTTACCTACAAAACCATGCAGTACCTATATGCAAAACAAGACTGGACTAATTTTTCTGGAAGTTTTCTTGCATTGAACAATGGGTTTCAAAATTTCAACACCCTAAATGAAGCTGATGGTGTAAGCAACTTACAGACAATAGGAACGCATTTAGCCTATAAAAAGGGAAAATTTAGTGCAGAGGCCAACGTATTCTTACAAACAGGAGAACGACAAAACAGTGTTAAAGTTGGTGGAGCGTATTTACTTGGAGCAGAACTTGGGTACAAAGCTACAGAGAAGATGGTTTTAGGAATAGGGACAGAAATTATTAGTGGAAATAAGGCTGATACGACAGATAAAACAGAAGCCTTCTTTCCGCTTTATGGTACCAATCATAAATTCAATGGTTTTATGGATTACTTCTATGTGGGCAATCATGCCAATTCTATAGGGTTAACAGATATACATGCAAGTGCTAAATTTGATTTAGGTAAGAAATCTAGCTTATTAGTTAAAGCCTTAAATTTCAGCGGACAACAAGAATTGTTAAGCGGTGAAAAATCATTGGGAACAGAAGTAGATTTAGTTTTCTCTAAAGCTTTTAATGGTTATGGACTGGCCATTGGGTACTCACAAATGTTTGCATCTGAAGGTATGTATGAGTTAAAAGGAACAACAAAAGAATTAGCATCTAGTAGCCAAAATTGGGCATGGGTACAATTAACAATTAAACCTCAGTTTTTAAATACAAAGAAAGAATAAGATTTTACAAATAATTAGTTAGTAATACGGTCTATAACAGCTATGTTGTTTAGGCCGTATTTTTTTAAAATTATACGTATTTTAGCACATTACGTATAATTACCTATATTTTGAACGATATTACAAAAATAGTACTAGCAGATGATCATGCTTTAGTTAGAGACGGAATCCGGTCTTTACTAGAATCGGAAAGTGATTTAAAGGTTATTGGTGAAGCATCAAACGGTAAAGAAGCAATTGATTTAGTTAATAAAATCCATCCAGATCTACTTATTATCGATATAAGAATGCCAGTTTTAAATGGTATTGACGCAGTAGAAGAGCTGACTAAGCTAAACACAGATGTAAAATGCATCATACTTTCTATGCACGATTCTGAGGAATATATATTAAAATCTATAAGTGCCGGTGCAAATGGGTATTTGTTAAAAGACACCGATAAATCAGAATTTATAAAAGCAATACATACCGTAAGAGATGGGGGTAAGTATTTTAGTGGAGACATTAGTAATGTGCTGGTAAACAATCTTTTAAATTCTAAGAATACTTTGGTAAAAGAAGAAGCTCCAAGAAACGTTGCCGAAAATGTTTTTGATTTAACGAACAAAGAGTTAAAAGTATTAGCGCTTGTACTTTCTGGGCTTACCAACCAACAGATTTCAGAAAAATTACAAAACAGTAAAAGAACTATTGAAACGCATCGTTTTAATTTAATGCGTAAAATGGAGGTAAAAAACCTCATAGATCTTTCTAAAAAAGCACAAAAGCACAATTTAATTTAGATTCCCTCAACCTTTTAAATTAACGTATTTTATTCTTCATTTTTGTTGCATTTATTCTCGTAAAAGATAAGTATACTCCTATTTAATTTTAACATTTCTACCTGTCATTTTCTCAGTTATTGCACCATTCTCAGTACTTGCTTATAATAATTACGAATCGCTCGATTTATTGCAAAACATTTATGATATAAAAATACGTATTTATACGTACTTTTTATAATTTGCAATAGTATTATGAACTGTAGCATATCATCGACACCATGAAAACATCTAAAAAACATAAAACAATTTGTTCTTATTGCGGGGTAGGTTGTGGTATGCTAGTCAATGTAGATAAAAAGGGAACAATCTCGGTAGATGGAAATCCGGACTATCCCTCTAATAAAGGAATGCTTTGTACTAAGGGGCGGAATTTAAATTACGTAGCTCAAGATACAACAGATCGTATTTTATATCCTGAGATGAAATGGAGTAGAAACCACCCATTACAACGGGTGAGTTGGGATACTGCTTTTGAACGTGCTGCGGCTGTTTTTAAAAGCATTATTGCTAAACATGGTCCAGATAGTGTTGGTTTTTATGTTTCAGGACAATGTTTAACAGAAGAATACTATTTAATAAACAAATTAACAAAAGGGTTTATAGGTACAAATAATATAGATACAAATTCGAGACTTTGTATGAGTTCGGCTGTGGTCGGTTATAAAAAAACTGTAGGAGAAGATTCAGTTCCTATTTCGTATGATGATATTGAATTGGCAGACTGCTTTTTAATTGCAGGTGCCAATCCTGCTTGGTGTCACCCAATTTTATATAGAAGGTTAGAAAAGCATAAAGAAAAAAACCCCAATGTAAAAATAATTGTCGTTGACCCAAGAAAGACCCAAACATGTGCAGGTGCAGATTTACATTTGCAGATTATACCCGGTACAGATGTAATTCTTTTTAATGCCATTGCAAGAAGGTTAATTGATAAAAGAAAGATTGATACGGCTTTTATTAAGAAGCACACAGCAAATTATGACGCCGTTAAAGAAACAGCATATTCACTATCTATAAAAGAAGCCGCTAATAAATGTGGTATTACTGTTAACGATATTCGAAAAGCAGCCGAGTATATTGGTAATGCCAAGAAGTTCATAAGTATGTGGACAATGGGGCTTAACCAAAGTGTAATAGGTGTTGCTAAGAATGTTTCGCTCTTAAACATTTCATTACTAACAGGGCAAATAGGAAAGCCCGGTGCAGGACCATTTTCTTTAACCGGGCAACCAAATGCCATGGGAGGCAGAGAAGTAGGTGGTATGGCGAGTTTACTAGCCGCACATAAAGATTTAGGGAACCCTGCGCATAGAAAAGAAGTCTCTGATTTTTGGGGTAGTGGAGAAATACAAGCAGAACCGGGCTATACTGCAACCGAAATGTTTGATGCTTTAGAAAACGGGAAATTAAAAGCAATATGGATTGTTTGTACTAACCCTGCAGTTAGTATGCCTAATGTACATAAGGTGGAAAAAGCGTTAAAAAAGGCAAAATTTGTTGTGGTACAAGACATTTCTCACAATTCTGAAACCACCAAATTCGCTGACTTATTGTTGCCAGCGGCAGGCTGGCTAGAGAAAGAAGGTACAATGACAAACTCTGAAAGACGAATAAGTTACTTACCTAAAGTTATAGATGCGCCAGGTGAGGCTTTACCAGATGCTGAAATTATCTGGAAATTTGCCCAAGCAATGGGTTATCATGGTTTTGATTATAAAAATAGCGGTGAAGTTTATGATGAACATTGTCTATTAACTAAAGGAACAGAAATAGATATTTCTGGTTTATCCTATGAACGTCTTATTAACGAAGGTAGTTTTCAATGGCCAGTGCCACATAAAACACATAAAGGAACACCTAGGTTATTTACGGACCGTCAATTTTTTACAAATGATAAAAAGGCACATTTTAATGCACCTTTAACATTATACAACAAATCTGAAGAAACCAATAATGAGTATCCATTAATACTAAACTCAGGTAGAGTTCGTGATCAATGGCATACCCGCACTAAAACAGGAAAAGTAAAACGCTTACTTACTCATATTCCGCAGCCCTATTTGGAAATGAATTCCGTTGATGCTTTTCTACGTAAAATTAAGGAAGGAGATATTGCCGTCGTTAAAAGTAGACGAGGCCAGGTACAAGTTAAAGTGCAATTAAATTATGATATAAGAGAATCGGTTGTTTTCTTACCTATGCATTGGGGTAAAGTTTTAAACAACGATTTTGGCAGGGCCAATAATTTAACCAATGATTTAGTAGACCCAGTATCTAAAGAACCAGATTTTAAATATTGTGCTGTTGAGGTTTCTAAGTTTGTAAAAGAGAAGCAGAAAATTATAGTTATAGGAGCAGGTGCCGCAGCGTATCGGTTTATTCAGTCGTATAGAGAAAAGAATAGTGTAGATTCATTGCATGTCTTTTCTAAAGAAAAAGACCCATTCTATAATCGTGTTCTTTTACCAGAATATGTAAGTGATGAATTGTCATGGGAAGCCCTAGAAAAATTAAAAAAAGGAGAGTTACAAAAGCTTGAGGTTGAGTTACATGCCGGTGTGGGTATTGAGAACATTGATAATGAAAATAAAACGGTAGAAGACTCTAATGGCACAAAACACACTTACGATCTATTAATAATGGCAACTGGAAGCAGGGCTTTTATACCTAGCGATGTTCAAATACAACTCCCTGGCCGGTTTACCATGCGTGAAAGAGGTGATGCAGATCAGCTTAGAAAATATTTATTAGAAACAGGATTGCCAGCTAAAGACCAAAATGTAGTAATCGTAGGTGGCGGATTATTAGGGTTAGAACTAGCTGCGGCACTAAAAAAAATAGACATTAATATTAGTATTATTCAACGTGCACCACGTTTAATGGAGCGTCAATTAGATAATATAGCAAGTAGATTACTGGCGGAAGATGTTACCGAAAGGGGAATAAATTTATATTTTGATAATGAAGTAAGTACCGTATTCGAAGACAAGAACCTTAAACACAGCCTATCTGTAAATTTAAAAACAGGACGTACTATACAATGTAACGCTATTGTTTACGCTATTGGCACGAGACCAAATATTGAACTCGTAAAGCAAACGGGAATTAAGACTAGAAGAGGTGTAGTCGTAAATTCATATTTACAAAGTAGCGACCCTTGTATTTTTGCTTTAGGAGAAATTGCAGAATTCAAGAACTCGCTTTATGGTATTACGTCTGCTGCAGAACAGCAAGCAGATATTGCAGCAAATTATATTCTGGGAGATTTTAGTAGTATTTACAATGGTTCTGTATTAATGAACATTTTAAAGTTTGAAAATTTAGACCTCTGTAGTATCGGTATGGTTAATTCTCCTATTGGAGATTCCTCTTATGAAGAAATTATTTTAATGGATGTTAGCAAGCGGTTTTATAAGAAATGTATTGTAAAAGATGACACCTTAAAAGGTGCTATTTTAATGGGTGATAAAAATGAGTTTGCAGAATTTAAAAGATTAATTGAAGAAGAAATAGAACTATCAGAAAAGCGAAACGAATTGTTACGTGGAGCTTCTACCTCGGTTCCTTTAAAAGGAAAACTGGTATGCTCATGTAGTCAAGTAGGAGAAGGTAACGTAATAGACGCTATCAGAGGTGGTTGTACTGACTTCAATAAATTATGCTCGGAAACAGGAGCAGGTTTAGGGTGTGGTAGTTGTAAACCAGAAATAAAGGAATTATTAAAAAAGCAGCTTGTTTTAGCAAATTAAAATTTAGAGGTATGAACGATGATCTTCATAGAATATTAATAAAAGGAGGAGTAACCTCGCCTGGTGAGTTAAAAGATATTATTACCATGCTAGAAACTGCCGGACTTAAAACTGTAAATTTTGGGTCAAGACAAGACATTTTATTTCCTTTAAAAGACGCTAAAGAAGAGCAGTTGGAAAGTATTTCTAAATTTAATACAGATATTGTTACAAATAGGTCTTATCAAAACATAGTAAGCTCCTATGTGTCAGCAGATATTTTTGATATGACCCAATGGTTAAAAGGGTCTACTTATTTATATATTCTTGAAGGTTTTACTTTTTTACCCATACTAAAAATTAATATCACAGACCCTAAACAACGGTTAGTACCAATTTTTAATGGCAATCTTAACTTTATAGCATCTGAACAAGAAGATTATTGGTATTTAAATATAAAACTTCCCCATTGGAAATCGTCTGCATTTTATCCAGTACTTATTTATAGCTGGGATATTAATTCTATCTCTAAACAAATAGAGGAAATATATGAGGATATTACAGATGTAGACGAGTTGTTCTTTGTAATGAATAAGAATCTTGAAACCAATAATAAAACAATGGAGAAAGAACTTAAAGTGCCATTTCAAACTTTTCCATATTATGAAGGTATGAATAGGTTAGGTTCAGATTTATACTGGTTAGGTCTCTATTGGCGGAATAATAAATATGACCTTTCTTTCCTAAAGGAGTTTTGTGGTTTTTGTTTGGATAATAGCATAGGTAAAATTTGTATTACCCCTTGGAAATCTTTTGTGGTAAAGGGAATAAAAAAATCTAGTAGGCCAGAATTAGAGCGTTTCTTAGGAAAACGAGGTATTAATGTTAGACACTCTCAATTAGAAATGAATTGGCATGTGCCTATTGATGATGGTGAAGCTTTAGAATTGAAGAAATATTTAGTACGTAGTTTTGACCAAAATGATATTAGTACATATGGTTTAACTTTTGGTATTAGCAATGAGGTGGGTAAACGTTCACACTTTGCCTCGGTGATAATTGAAAAGAACAGTTTGCCCACCCTTGTTAAAGAATTTGAAGTTCGACCAACGTACAATGTTTTACACTTTGAACATTTTGACCCCAACAGTCAAAAATATATTACCTATGCCCAAGACATAGATAAAATTGAATTACCGGGACTTTTAATGGAATTAAGTAAAATGTATTTTGACCAATTAGGGCGAACCGAAAATACTGAAGAGGCTACAAGTATAGAAGTCATAGATTCAAAAACAACTTTATTTCAATGTCAAGATTGTTTTACGGTTTATGATGAAGCAATTGGAGATGAAAATCAAAATATTTCCGTGGGGACAAAGTTTAAAGACTTGGATAGCAGCTACGAGTGCTCGGTTTGTTCGGCTCCAAAAGCAAGGTTTAAGGAAACGATGATACAAATAGTCTAAAATATTAATATTCAAATAATCAATTAGTTAGCGTATATTTAATAGAAGTAACAAATTTGTTTTATAAGATAAAAGATTAAAGCAAATGAAGTTAACTTAGTATTTTGAACTACATATACCAACACTCATGACCAGAGTAAATCTAGATAAACAAAAACCCGACTCTACTTTAATAAGGGCTATAAAATTTACGATTGTAGTGGCTGTAATTGGTATTATTTTCTGTATCGTTTTTTTAGCTTTTGAAGGGCTAATTTAATGGAGTTAAAAACTTAAAATACTATTCAACTTAATAATATATTTTTTAAGGTTGCATTACAGGGAGTTCTAATACCCGTTCTGGCCCGTAATACTTAAGGGCAATTCCGAACACAATTACAGAAAGTATCATGCCTGTCATAAATACCGTATATGTCCATCTTAATATTCGGTATTTTCGTTCTAAAACAATTCCTAAAAAATATAAATCTTTAGTTAAAGAGCTATAGATAAAGTCTTTATCTTTAATTAGTTCAGACATTGCCCAACTATATTGTTCTAATTTCATTTTATGAAAATTACCAAAGAACAATAGATTTACTTTTTTAGAGGTTACTTCGTCTTCTGTAAATTGACCTGTAGTTACATTAGGTTTTGTTGCTATAATAGACATAACCATAGATATAACACTAAAGATTATAAATAAAAATGTAGGGTAAAAAAGATAGTCGTTAGTTGGGTTATCTAGTTTGGGTATTAGGTTTGCTAGGGCCATTGATATAATAATAGCATTTACTGAAAGTAAAATATTTGCTTTGGTATCCGCTATATCACTTAGTTTTAAATGATTTTGTAGTGTTACTCTATATAAGGTTTGTATTCCTCTATCGGGTAATTCCCCTTTAAACTTAGCTTTTAAACTCTCTTTTTTAACTAGTTGTTTTTGCTTTTTTGTTGCTTTTATAAGTTTCTTTATATTCTTGTCTTTACCATTTTGCCAGTTTTCAATTGCATAATTTGTATAAAACCGATGCTTAGTACGCAACAATGAAATATTTTCTTCTCGCCATTTTGTAGCGGAACTATTTTGTATCCCTAAGGATAATAATTCCTCTCGCAATAAATCAGACGTTGTTATAAAATTTTTAAAGGCAAAATGAGATGAATCGGCATCTCGCATTATTTTCTCCAAAGTATTCTTTGGATTATAATCTTTAACAGTGGCCATGATGAGGTTACATACCTGATCAATAAATTCAGTTTTAGATTTGCTTTCGGTTAAAAACCCTCTTGCCAGATCGCAACTGTGCTTTTCATGATCGTCATAAGCAACTGTATAACCTAAGTCATGAAACCAAGCGGCGACAAGTAATAAATTGCTTTCTGTTTCATTTATATGTTCACCTTCAATAAGTTCTTTAACACTTTCAACCACACGTTGGGTATGCCTAAGATTGTGATATAAATAACTAGGATTATCATTACTAGTCAATTGTTTAGTAGCAAATTCACTAGCTTTAGAAACTATTGCGGACATGATATTTATTTATAAAATGTTGAAATTATGTTCTTGGTTATAAAGAAAGCCCAAACCCAACTTGAATTAAATTGCTTTCCTTAGAATTGAAATAGCCAATATTAAAAGTTAATGCTTTTAAACTGCTAATCCAAAATCCACCTCCTTTCGAGGTATGCCAAATATTAGATTTTTCATTTGGCATCCATACTCTACCATAATCAAAACCACCGTACATACCAATAGTAACCGGTGACACGGCGGTTACATAACGTTTAATCTTTAGTTTTAAATCTGAAGATTGATAGAAGTATGACTTACCCGTAAATCGTTCATCTCTAAATCCGCGTAAACCATTATCACCACCAATGGAAGGAGTATGATAAAAGTACACATCATTATAATCAAATAGACCTTTATATTCGGCCATGGTGCTAAATACCAAAGTACCTGTAGATTCTAGTTTATGATCAATACCTAACTTCAAGGAAGCATACCCAAATTTGTTTGAATTATGATTCAAGTTCGCTTTATAACCAGCCGAAAATCCAAAGTAAATAGCTTTCGAAGGAAAATCTCCAGCATCATCGCGGTCATATTCCCCAGATAATTCTACTCCGCCATAATTTTGATTTTCAAAAACTTCATCCTCTAAATTGTTAGGATTAAAAAGGCGGCCAGGATTATCATCCACTTTAAAAGATTCAAATAAACCTTTAATACGTAGGTCATAGAATGCTAAACCTGCACTTGCTTTGAAAATTCTAGTTCTACCCCTGTAGTAATCCCGGTCTAAGGTATCTTCATTATTTACGGTCTCATTCCCAAAGCCAAAGAAATTACTAACATAACGATCATTAGCAAAATAGGCGTCCATTTCAAAATTCCACCCAGGGAAAACACTCCCGTAAATACCTGAATATGAAATCTCTGCAGCTTTGAACTTAAAATAGTAATTGGCACTAACTTTATGTTGCTGTCTAAATGAATTTCCATCAATTCCTTGTTGGGTATAGGTGTTATAACCACCTAAAAACATACCGTCATCCGTTCTAAAACCTAAGCTTGGCACCAATACATTTGTATTGGGTTCAAAATATCTAAAATGAAAAGTATTGGTCTTATAGTTATTAGTTAATAAGGTTTTGGGTTTAAAGTTTTCAATCTTAATTTTCTCATGTTCCCAATCATAAAGTTTCACCTTCTTCTTGTTTTCAATTTTAAAAGTGTCTTCGCCATACCCACCAATAATTCTTAATTTGGTTTTTGGGTTTTCTTCTCCTTCTACTACAAAAACATCATCATCACCTAAACCATAAACCCAAACTTCATTGGTAAGGCTGTCGTTGAATATTCTAGAATAAAACAATTCATTTTTTTCGTCAGAAAGTATACGTTTCACTTCTACCTTAGTATCTCCGTTTGCCAAACGGGTTATGGTAAAAATATCATCCTTTTCTGTACCGGTAACCGCAACTATTTTGTTAAGGTAGGCTGCATAATCTTCTGCAGTTTTGGTCAATGTTGTAAGACGTTGCTTTAGGCTTTCTTTAATATATTCAGAAGTTTCGTCTTGTACGGCTAGTGGTAAACGTGAAAATGCATTTTCAATCACTTGGGGAGTAATACTTTTCTGTATAACTTTTGCTTCTTCAACCCATACTTCAGGGCCATAGGATGTTAATAAGGTACGGTCTAATTTATTGCCAGAAAGATTTAACCATTTTACATTATCAACATTACCATCATAGGTTTCCCAATTCCTTGAATTTGGGACAAACCAATTAATAAATGGTATTACTTTACCATCAAATCTAGGAAACGCATTATCACGATCCCGAGGTATAGGCATAAATTCTTTTTCCCCGTCGGGGCTTTCATATTCTACCCACCTCCATTGATCTTGGTGACGATCCCAATCGCCAATTAGCATGTCAAATATTCGAGCTCTAATTAACCCTCTTTCATCTAATGAATACGATTCATCACTTTTAATTTTTTCAAGCATATCAGTTGTACTTTCATAGTCTACAACTTTACCAGAGTTCTGGTCTATACTTCTTCTATATCCTTTATAATTTGCTTGCTCTTCAGAAGGTCTTCGCTCAATATAATAAAGCTCATCACCATAATTTTCGTTGAATTGCTTTAAACTATTCTGTTTTGGAACATAATACAAATCGGTGTCAGAATGATTTATTTCAACCGATTTAGCTAAAGGGTCTATTACCAATTGCATATATGGGTGTGCAGTGGTAAAAAAGTCTGAAATAGCCTTCTCTACCCACGTATCTTGGTAATCTTGAGTATTGTAGGATATGCCAGGAAGCTTAAATTTTAAAAACTTTAAAGCGCTTTTTCGTAAAGAACGCATTGCATATTGTTTGCCATTGGCATCTTCTAGACGCAATGAAAAAGATTGATGACCTCCACCTTCTTTAATTACGGATAAGCCACCATAAAGTGTATCTAATTGTACAATAGGGGCTTCTACGGGTTGGCCGTAATATTTACGGTAGCGTTCCCCCCATAGAAATTTGTAAAATGCACCTTTATTATAGTCTTTTGGGTCATCTAAAATTTTGGTCTTTTCTGTTTTTTTAGTGGTAGAAACAAACTGTTTAAATTCTTTTTTGGCTTCCTTTTTTGGTAACACAGGAAAAGTTTTACTAGAAGTCAAATCATTTTCAGAAATGAAAGTCACGTTAGAACTACCATCTTTAAAATAATCTAGTCTGGCAAATCCTCTATCACCGAAAGCATATTTTCCATTAAATTCAATAGCGCCACCAATAGCGGTTATTCTACCTTGGCCTAATTTTGTTGCGCTTTTTGTACCAAGGGAACCACTAGTAATTTGATGAATACCACCACCTTCAAGTAACTGCAGGCTTTCTTCATGACCAGAAATTAATGTGATTCTATCATTAGCCTGTGCCAAGGCACTTACCGCAATTCGTAAGTAATTATATCTTCTAGAATTTACATGTTCAGGGTCAAAAGCACCAAGATCCATGACAGCATTTTTAATAGTTCCTAAAATAGGCAGTGGAGTCATATGGTCTTTTGCGGTCGTTTTACCTGCATATGTACCATTCGTGAAAACAGGATGATGCATAGCAATAACAATGTTTTTTCCTTGTCCGTCACCAATGTATCCTTCAAGTTCTTCCATGAACCTTCTTCGCGTAACAATATCTGTGCACTTGCTATTGATATCTTTTACTCTTGACCAATTAGAGACGAACCATTTAGAATCTACAAGTATTAAATCTAGATCATCATTTATTACACGATAATCAATAGGGCACCCATTATTGGGCGTCACTGCCGTATTTTTTCTTTCTATATCTTTCAGATAGTTTTCAACCTTTTCTATTTTATTTAGCTTGTAGCTTTTCCATTCATTATTACCTGGAAGAAAAACGGTCTCTCCCTTAAAATTTGATGAAATATCCAATTGGGTCTTAATCAAAAGACTATCAACATCCCAATTATTGGTTTCTGGTGAGATATTATCTCCTGTAAAAATTAAGGTGCTATTTTTTGAAGCCTTATCAAGCTCTTTTTTAAAGTGCTGTAATAGAATTTTGTTTGGTATATCGGAAGCATTTCCTAATCCACCAGCAATATAAAATGAATAGGTAACTTCTTTATTTGCGGTGCTATTCTCACTTTTTATGTTGCTTTGTTCTTTAAAAGTAGCACATGAAAAAACCAGAAGAAATACAATGGTTAATGTGAAATATTTTACCCATGTAGATAGTAATGGTTGTTTAATCATATATAATTTATTAGCTAAAAGTTCCTAGTTATTGAAAAACATGTTCGATATAATAATCCCAATAATTAGCACTACTAGAAATACCACCAATATGGTAATCCCTAGTTTAGTTTTCTTATTTTTCTGAAGGATGAATTGCTGTGTTTTATCTTCAGATTCCTTAACGAATTTTGTTTCTTCTGTTTCTTTATTCATGAGTGTTATTTTTTAATGTAAACAGTTTTCTTGTTGACAAATTCTAAGATGCCTTCTCGAGATAATTCTCTGCCATAGCCAGACGCTTTTGTACCGCCAAATGGTAATCTTGGGTCAGATTTCACCATATCGTTGACGAAAAATGCCCCGTCTGGTATATCAGAAATAACATCCATCGCTGCATCTGTGTCTTCTGTAAATAACATACTACCAAGTCCTAATCTAGAATTTGCTGCAATGGCAATGGCATCTTGTCTATTTTTAGCTTTTATGATTGCCGCAACCGGACCAAAAGTTTCTTCTTTAAAAACAGGCATGTTTTCGGTAACCTCGGTAAGTATAGTAGGAGAATAATATGCACCATTTCGCATGTTACCTAAAACAACCTTTGCCCCTTGTTTTATAGAGACGTTGACTTGTTTTTGAAGTTCTTCTGCTAAATCTTCTCGAGCCATAACACCTATGAACGTGTCTTTTTTCATTGGATCACCGCTTACAAGAGACTTTACCTTTGCAGTAAATTTCTCTAGAAATGAGTCATAGATATCTTCGCAAACTATAAATCGTTTAGCCGCAATGCAGCTCTGACCAGTATTTTGCATTCGTGCGTTTACCATAGTTTCAATATGCTTATCTAAATCGGCATCTTCCCAAATAATACACGCATTGTTACCGCCAAGTTCTAGTACGGTTTTTTTAAGATTTTCCCCAGCTGTACGAGCAATTGATTTGCCCGCTTTTTCGCTTCCGGTTAAGGTTACAGCTTTAATGCCGTCGTGGGCAATTAGCTTTTCTATTTCTTCATGTCCTGCTTTTATGCTTTGAAAACATCCTTCAGGATATCCGGCATCAGTGAATAACTTTTCTATGGCTAATGAACAACCAGTAACATTTTGTGCATGCTTTAAAAGAGCAGTATTGCCAGCGGTTAAAGTGGGTGCTGCAAAACGTATAACTTGCCAAAATGGGTAATTCCATGGCATAACGGCAAGAATGCAGCCCAATGGTTCGTGGCTTATAAAACTCTCATCAGCATCGGTGTCAATAATTTCATCTGCTAACAAATCATTTGCATTGTGTGCATAAAAATCACATGCCCAAATACACTTTTCAATTTCAGAAATACCTTGCGAAAATGGCTTGCCCATTTCTTGGGTCATTAATTCTGCGTATTGTTCTTTTCGTTCAGTGAGTAGCTCTGCCACATTGCTCAGTAACTCACATCTATCTTCTATTTTTGTACGCGCCCAAGAGTTCTCAATTGATAAAGATTTTTCCAGTTTAGAACGTATAATAGTCCATGAATCTTTAGAATAAGTGTTAACTACTAATCCGTTATATGGGTTCTTGGAGTGATATTCTTTCATAATGACAAATTTAAATGTAAAGACAGCTGTGTATTAATTCTATTCGTTTTAATCTTAACCCTTTTAAGCTATTGTTAACGTATTGTTTGTTGGTTTAAGGTCAAGTATTTGTATCTTTAATGTGGATGCTTTAGGGAAGTGATACACTATAGTTATCACCAATAAATTTAAAGTTTAATTTAAAAAATAAGACAATGAACAATAGTGGAAACACATTATTAGCAATAATAGCTGGTTCGGCAATAGGAGCTACTTTAGGAATTCTTTTTGCACCAGATAAAGGGGAGAACACAAGAAAACTAATTGCTGAGCAGGCAGCAGCTACAAGAAATAATTTAACGGAAAGTGCAAATGAACTTAAAAACAGAGTAGCATCTAAAATGTCTGATGAGAGAGAATCAATTGATACTCGAGTAGAATCTATAGTGTCAGATTTAAGTTATAAGACAGAAGATGTCATTTCTGCCTTAGAAAAAAAATTGGCGGAATTAAAGTCTAAAAATAAGAAATTGCAGAAAACGGTTTAAATGGGAGTCATTGATTCGCTTAATGAGACGTCTAATAAAGCTATTGATATAGGAGAGGTTTACTATAAAAAAACTCAAGAATATTATAAACTTAAAGTGTTTCAACAATTAACAATGACCACTGGTATGCTACTAAAAATAGCAGTTATAGGAGGTCTAGGTTTTTTGTCATTGATATTTTTATCGGTGGCTGGCATCATTTATTTAGGTAATGTACTTGAAAGTATGGTCGCAGCTTGTTTAATTGCTAGTGGCGTGTTTATAATACTATTAGTCATAACTTATGTTTTTAGAAAAAAGATAGATAATGTACTAGTAAAAAAACTGTCAGTTAAATTCTTTAGTTAAAGCTAGATGTATAAAAATTTTGATGAAATAGAGTTTAATTTAAAGCGTTTGAAATTGGAACGACAAATTGCCTTAGAAGAACTTAAGGGATTAAAACATGATGTTAAACAAGATTTAAGTCCGTATAACTGGATTTCCTCTGCCTTTTCTTCAGTTAAGAAATATGGCATGTTATATGTAATTCGGAAAATAGTAAAGTAATTTAAAATATAACGAGTTTCCTTTTTAAAAGTGTAATAAAGCACCTTATTCTAAAGGTGCTTTTTAGTTTTACTAGGAATTGAATTTATTAATTTTAAGTCTAAGCAGAGTCTATTGGTTTTATTAAATTCATTTAACTAAGCATAATAAGGATAGCGCCAACTGCGGTCAATACTAAAATCATTTTCCTAAAGAAGGCCTCTTTAATAAATTTTATAAACCGTACACCAACAAAAAAACCTACCAAAATGCCAGGTAGCAATATTAGGTTTAAAGACAAAGATTCTATTGAAATGGTTTTCCATACAAAGAAGTGGAAAGGTAATTTTACAATATTCATAATGAGAAAGAGCCAAGCTGCTGTACCAATAAAATTGTTTTTTGGTAATTGCATAGCTAAGAAGTAAATATTGGAAAAAGCACCAGCTAAATTACCAACCATTGTAGTAATACCCGCTACAGTACCAATCGTCCCAGCAAATGCCCAATGTTTAGGTACTGTTTTGTCTTTTTTACGATCCCAATAGAACATCATAAAAACGGTAACAATAATTATAATTGCCATCCCAATTTTAAAAAATTTTTCAGGTAATTCATTTCCAATTACAACCCCAATTAGTAATCCAAAAATCATCCATGGGAGAACCTTAAAAACGTATTTCCATTGCGTGTATCTATTGTAATAAATTACAGCAAAAATATCGGCTAAAATAAGTAGAGGTACTACCATTCCTGTAGATTCCTTTGCGCCAAAGGCTAAGGCCATTAATGTAACATTTAAAACAGCAATACCTTTTATTCCAGCTTTAGATAAACCAATTATAAAGGCAGCCCCAAAGGCAAGAATCCATGCAGTTGAGGTAATTTCAGAAGTTATTGATAGTAGCACGGTGTCCGTTTAGCGTATTAGATGTAAAAATGTCCGAAAATAATATATCTTTAACAATCAACCTAAAACCAACTTATGGAACTCAGTACACTTGACTATGGTTTTATCATAGTTTTCTTCTCACTTGTCTTAGGCATTGGGGTATACGTATCAAAAAGCTCAGGAAAAGATTCTTCAGAATTTTTTCTTTCTGGACGAACTATGCCTTGGTGGTTATTAGGCCTTTCTATGGTAGCGACCACATTTTCTACAGACACACCTAATTTGGTCACTGATATTGTACGTACCAATGGTGTTTCTGGTAACTGGGTATGGTGGTGTTTCTTAATTACAGGTATGCTGACCGTTTTCGTTTATGCTAAATTATGGCGTAAGTCTAACGTAAATACCGATCTTGAGTTTTATGAAATGCGTTATGGTGGTAAGCCAGCAAGTTTTTTAAGAAAATTTAGAGCTATTTATTTAGGTATAATTTTTAACGTAATTACAATGTCTGCAGTAACATTGGCAGCTATTAAAATTGGCAGTATAATGTTAGGGTTGGAGCCATGGCAAACAGTGGTAAGCGCGGGGTTAATTACAGTTACTTTTAGTGCGCTTGGAGGATTTAAAGGTGTGGTTTATACTGATTTTCTTTTGTTCTTTGTTGCAATGGCTGGTGCAATAGGCGCGGCATATTATCTTGTAAATATTCCAGAAGTTGGTGGTATTAAAGCATTAATGGCAAATGAAAATGTGTCTGAAAAACTAAATATATTACCAGATTTCAGCAATAAGAAGGCATTAATCACCTTATTTATTATTCCTTTAGCAGTGCAATGGTGGAGCTCTTGGTACCCAGGTGCAGAACCTGGAGGTGGGGGATATATAGCGCAACGTATGCTGGCTGCTAAAGATGCAAACCATGCAATTGGAGCCACATTCTTTTTTAATATTATGCATTATGCATTACGTCCATGGCCGTGGATTTTGGTTGCATTGGCCTCTATAGTTGTATACCCAGATTTAGCTAGCATACAAGAAGCTTTTCCAAATGTGACACCAGATAAATTAGGCCATGATTTGGCTTATTCAGCGATGTTGACAAAGTTGCCAAGCGGATTGCTAGGCGTTGTTTTAGCATCTCTTGTAGCGGCATATATGAGCACAATTAGCACTCAATTAAATTGGGGTTCTTCTTATATAGTATATGATTTTTACAAGCAACAAGTAAATCCAAACGCATCGGAGAAAAAACTAGTTGCAGTAGGTAGAATATCAACCGTTGTATTAATGATATTTAGTGCCGGATTGGCATTGTTACTTCAAAATGCATTACAATTGTTTGATGTTTTGCTGGCCTTTGGAGCAGGTACAGGTTTAATTTTTATACTTAGATGGTTTTGGTGGCGAATTAATGCGTGGAGTGAAATTACTGCAATGTTCGCTTCTGGTATTATTTCTATCATATTAAAATTGACACCATTTGGAGCATTTCTATTTGCAACAGATACCGGCGTTTTCCCCGATTGGTCTGAATACATTTTCATAGTTGTAGTAACCACTTTAATTTGGTTGATCGCCACATTTATGACACAACCTGAGTCAAAAGATACCTTACGCAACTTTTACAAAATAATACAACCAGGTGGGCCAGGTTGGACTAAAGTTGTTAATGATGCTAATGAAGATGCTGTAGAAATTGTTGAGACGAAAGAAAAGTGGAGTGTTCCAGCAGGAATTTCAGCAATGCTTCTTGGAGTGGTACTTATCTATTCAATCATGTTTGCAACAGGGTATTGGATATATGGTAGAACCACGCAAGCTATAGTACTAACCATTATTTCTATCATATCAGGAATATTGTTGATTAAAGCTTGGAACCGATTAAAAGGAAATATACTATAAATATAGTACTATGAAAGAAAGAATTTTATCGGTTGATATTTTTAGAGGAGCCACCATTTTACTTATGGTGTTGGTAAATACACCAGGAACATGGTCTAATGTATACGGTCCTTTTTTACATGCTGATTGGCATGGGTATACACCAACCGATTTAGTTTTTCCATTCTTTCTCTTTATTGTAGGTACGTCAATTGCATTCTCCTATAAAAATAGAACTATAGATGCTAAAGCGTATAAAAAGATTGCCATTAGAGCATTAAAATTAATTGCACTTGGGTTATTTTTAGGTGCCTTTATAATACACTTTCCTTTTTTTAAAAATTTTAATGACATACGTTTTCCTGGGGTATTACAACGAATAGGGGTCGTATTTTTCTTTGCTGCTTTACTATTTATAAATCTTGATTGGAAAAAGCTAATTTGGGCAACAGCAATACTCTTAGTGGGGTATTGGCTATTGATGACATTTATACCTGTTGAAGGGATAGCTTCTACTTTAGAAAGAGCACCAAATAATTTAGCCAATTGGATAGATGTAAAAGTTTTTGGTTCTCATAATTATAAAGCAGATTATGACCCAGAAGGTTTGTTAAGTACAATTCCTTCAATTGCTAGTTCTTTATTGGGGGTATTCTCTGGTTTAATCCTTACTTCAAAACAAGAAAAGAAAACAATAATATTAATAGGCCTGGGTGGTAGTCTTCTTATCATAGGTCATATTTGGGACATCGTATTCCCAATCAATAAGGCACTTTGGACAAGTAGTTTTGTATTGGTAACCGCTGGTTGGGCAAATCTTATTTTGGCGCTTATATATTACCTAACAGACGTTAAAAAAATTGAATTTGGCTCTGTATTTAGATATGCCGGTGCTAATGCAATTGTTATCTATTTCTTATCGAGCTTTATTAGTAAAGTAATGGGCCAAATAGAAATCGGCGATACTTCGTTGCATGGGTGGTTATTTCAAAAAGTATTTGTGTATGATTTTTTGACGCTAGAAACTTCTTCGCTATTATATGGGTTAAGTGTGGTGTTGTTTTACAGTTTAGTGGGCTATCTTCTTTACCAGAAGAAAATATTTATAAAAGTATAAGGCTTATTTAGCCATTGCCCAAGAAATAAACCTTGGAAATACTTTCCCCCAAGTAGGCAAATCGTGTTTTCCGCCTTCCACTTGAACATAGGTAATATCACCAGGGTAGGTGTACCCCTTAAGTGTCAATTCATTGATAATATCTAAAGTGTCATCAATAGCGTCTATAACTCCATTATTATTTCTGTCCGCTGTTTCGTCTTGAGATCCGCATTCAAACCAAAATTTTAAATGAGGAGCATAAACACCATTTTTTATCACTTCTAAAGCTATTCTACTCCGGTCTTTTATATCATTCTTTACATATGCTTTTTTACGCCACCAGAAAGAGCCACTAAACACCCCAATTTTTCCAAATTTATCACTGTTGTTTAATGCAATATCAAAGGCAGATAACCCACCAAGAGACATACCACAGTAGACCCATTCTTTAAAATCTTTAGAAGCTTTGAATTCTTTTTTTAGGAATGGCAGAAATTCATCAATTATGAACTTAGAGTATTTTAAGGCTTGGCCACCTCTACCTTTAAAATCTGCAGCAGAAGCAGTGCCATATTCCTGAATTCTATTTTCATTACAAAAAAGGCCAACATAAATAAACGGCTTCGTCTCTTTTGAAGAAAAGGCTAACGATAAGGTTTCGGATAAAAATAGTGCTTCATAGTCTTGTCCATCGTTCATTAATAAAACAGGAAATTCTGAGGCAGATTTTAAATATTCTTTAGGTGCAACAATGCGAAAATCAACCGAGCGATTTAAATGTATAGAAAAGTAACGCCCCTTTATTGTAATAGGTTCTATTTGAAATTGCATGAAAACTAGGAATAAGAATACAAGTATAGGAATCCAAAAAAGATAATCCAGGTAATTTTTTTAAAAAAATTGGTATTGCCGGCCTTAAGATGTTGATTATTAATTATCTTAATGCATGGCAAAAATAGAACACATTCAATATTATTCCAATATTCTTGGAAGAAATATTAATTTAGAAATTACAGGGCACTGGGGACATCCTATTTTAATGTTTCCTTCTTCTGGTGGGCAGTATACACAGAATTCGGAATTTGGTCTTCTTGGTTCAATAATGAGTTTTATTGAAGAAGGTAAAGTGAAAATATATAATGTAGAGACAATTGACATGTTATCATTTTATGATGATCACATGGATTCTGGCACCAAAATTCATAATTACGAATTGTATATGCAATTTTTAAAAAGTGAATTAATACCCTATATTCAGCAAGAATGTAACACCCATAGAATTGGTGTTGCTGGGGTTAGTTTTGGCGGCTATCATGCAGCTAATACAACATTTAGATTTCCAGATTTGATATCTCATTATATAGGAATGAGCGCTGCATTTAACATACGGTCTATGGTGCCATTGTTAGATGATATGCGAATATATTACAATTGCCCAGATGAATTTATGAGTCATGAAGAAGGCTGGAAATATGATCATATACAAATAGTTTTAGGCACGTCGGACTGGGATATTTGTTTGGATAAAAACAAACGCATGTCTGGTATTCTTAGGGAAAAAGGGATAGATCACTGGTATGATGAAAAGAAATGGATAGATCATGATTGGCCTTTGTGGAAAATGATGTTTCCTGAATATTTAGGGACTTTCTTTGGCTAAATGAGTAACAAAATGGTGCAATTGAAACAAATTAGACCATTTTTAAATTGTAACTTAAAAAACAAATAAAATTTAAAATATACATAGATGATAAAAAAAGTAGGAATATTATTTGGGATGGAAGACACTTTTCCATGGGCATTTATTGACAAAGTAAATGAGTTGGGAAAAGGTGAAATTATTGCAGAAGCCGTTCAAATAGATAAGGTGCAACAAGGTATAGATTATGGGTATAGTGTAATATTTGACCGTATTTCTCAAGAAGTACCATTTTATCGAGCATATTTAAAAAACGCGTCATTAATGGGTACAGCTGTAATTAATAATCCTTTTTGGTGGAGTGCCGATGAAAAATTCTTTAATAATTGCTTGTCTATGGAAATGGGAATACCGGTTCCAAAGACAGTTCTGCTGCCATCTAATACAAGACCAGATAATACAAGCGAAACTTCATTTAGAAATTTAAAGGCACCTTTAGATTGGGACTATATGTTAGATTATATTGGATTTCCAGCGTATATGAAACCACATGATGGCGGAGGATGGAAAAGTGTTTATCGTTTAGAGAATTCAGATGAACTTTTTGCCGCGCATAAAGAAACAGAGCAATTAGTGATGATGTTGCAAGAAGAGATAGTTTTTGACGATTATTTTCGGGTATATTGTTTAGGGCAGAAATATGTACATATAATGCCTTACGACCCAAGAAAACCTTTTCACGAGCGCTATGTAAGTGATATTAAGGCCACAGGCAATGAACGTAAAAAATTATTAAAAACAGTTCACGATTACACACTAAGATTAAATCAAGCTTTAGGTTATGATTTTAATACAGTAGAATTTGCAGTTCGTGACGGTGTACCTTATGCTATTGATTTTTGTAACCCTGCACCAGATGCTGATATACATTCTGTAGGGCAAGTGAATTTTGATTGGATTGTAGAACACTCTGCAAAGTATGCTATTGAAAAGGCAAAAGCTCATAAACCCAAGCAAAATAACACTTCGTGGGGTGGTTTTGTAAGAAATTGTATTGCTCCTTTACAGTCAAAAACGAGTAAGGTAAGTCTTAAAACGGCATCAGAAGCTAAGAAAACAGCGGTAAAGAAAGTTATAAAGAAAACTGCAGCAAAGAGCAGCTCAGCTATTAAAGTTAAAGCTGTAATTAAAAAAACTCCTAACAAAACTAAGTCGGCATCAAAGCCAAAGAAGTAAAAAGGACGACAATTATAATAAAGAAACAACATTTACTACATGCATAAATTTACTTTAGGAATTGAAGAAGAATTTCAAATTTTAGAGAGTGACACGTATAAACTTCGTTCACAAATGTCTAAAATTATTGATGACGGAAAGGTGTTACTTCAAGAACGGATAAAGGAAGAAATGCATCAGTCCATGGTAGAAATGGGTACTAACATTTGTGAAAATATTCATCAGGTTAGAGATGAAGTTTCTTATTTAAGACAGCAAGTAATTAAACTGGCTGATGATGAAGGACTAAAAGTTGCTGCAGCAGGTACACATCCAATTTGTGAGTGGAATAAACAATTAATTACGGCCAATCCAAGATATGAAGCCATTATCCAGGAAATGGCAGATGTGGCTCGCGGAAATCTAATTTTTGGCATGCATGTTCATGTGGGCATACCAAGTAGAGAAGAAGGGTTAGAAATTTTGAATACAGTTCGTTATTTTTTGCCACATTTGTATGCATTGTCTACGAACTCACCTTTTTGGGAAGGCCGTAATACGGGGTTTAAATCGTATAGAAGTAAAGTATTTGATAAGTTTCCAAGAACGGGTATTCCTCCTTTCTTTTCTACTGTAGCAGAATACGATAAATTTGTTGACATTTTAGTAAAAACAAATTGCTTAGATAATAGTAAAAAGATTTGGTGGGACATAAGATTACACCCTTTTTATCCGACCATTGAGTTTAGAATATGCGATGTGGTAATGACCGTAGATGAGGTTACATGTATCGCTGCATTAATGCAGTGCTTGGTTGCTAAGTTGTATAAGTTAAATCGAAAGAACCAGACATTTAAAAATTATAGACGTTTATTGTTAAGTGAAAATAAATGGCGTGCTGCAAGATGGGGAATAGATTCTAAATTAATTGATTTTGGTAAAGAGGAAGAGGTTCCATTCGCAAAATTAATGAATGAATTATTAGAATTTATTGATGATGTCGTGGACGATTTAGGATGTCGTACAGAAGTTAACTATGTGTATCAAATTCTAGAATCGGGAACAGGAGCAGATAGGCAATTAAAAGTTTTTGATGATACAGGTGACTTAACCCAAGTAACCAAATATATTGTTTCGCAGACTAAAAAAGGGCTTTAGTCGAATTTATATAATCATTTCAATATAGATTCGTTTTATAGAGAATTAGGAAAAGAATATGAACAGTAATTACAAGATAGCGGTGTTGGATATGAATGCTGGGCGGCCAAATGAAGGCATGCGTTGCATTACTACACTTATGGGTGAGTTTTTAACACAAGAAGGTATAAAAGGCACATATGATGTTTTTGAGGTAAGAATTGCTCACGAACTACCAGATTTGAATGCCTATGATATTTTTGTATCCTCAGGAGGGCCTGGGTCTCCTCTGAAAACAGGGGCTGAATGGGAACAAAAATATTTTTCTTTTTTAGACGCCATTTTATACCATAATTTGTCAAATTCAGTAAAGAAGCATGTTTTTCTAATTTGTCATTCCTTTCAATTGGCATGCCTACATTGGGATGTTGCAAAGGTTACTAAAAGACGATCAACATCATTTGGTATTTTTCCCATTTATAAAACAAAAAGTGGTGAACAAGAAGTGTTGTTTAAGGAGTTAAACGATCCATTTTATGCGGTAGACTCTAGAGATTACCAAGTAGTAGGCCCAAAAGAATGGAAATTAGACAGCTTAGATGGTAAGGTTTTATGTAGAGAGAAAATTAGACCAAATGTACCTCTGGAGCGTGCTGTAATGGCAATTCGGTTTTCTAATGAAATCTTCGGAGTTCAATTTCATCCAGAAGCAGATGCAGAAGGAATGTCACATTATTTTGGTAAAGCAGAAAAAAGAGCACAAATAGTTAAAAGACATGGCAAGAAAAAATATCTTGAAATGATAACACAGCTCGATGACAAATCTAAAATTTGGAAAACGAATAGAACATTACTACCTACTTTTCTAAAATTGGCCGCAGAAGCCATAGAAAGCCAAAAATTACAAACTGTATGATACCAAAAATAAGGGATGAATTTAATGCTACTTTTAAGGAGTCCTATTATGAGAATTTGCTAAATCATATAGAAAGTACTTTTAATGAACCTAGTGCATTTAGAATATCCGAAACTCCGGTTTTTATAAGTAAAGCAATCAAAAAAGAAGTTGAGAACGCTTGTAATTCTATTATTTCTCAATTATGGAAAATTGATTTCACTGAAATTCGCAGAAAATTTATTCCGGCAAAACTTCAATCACCTGTGCCAATGGGGAACCCTCATTTTTTGGCAATAGATTTTGGCCTGTGTGAAGATGGAAAGGGGGGTATTATGCCACAATTAATTGAGCTACAAGCATTTCCTACCCTATTTTTTTATCAACCTTTTTTAGGAGAAGCATTTTTAAAATGTTATCCAAACTTACCAAAAGAAGGTTTTGATTATTATTTAGGAGGATTAAATAAAGAGAGTTATACCAAAAAGGTAAAGGATATAATTTTGGGTGATGAAAAACCAGAAAATGTTATTCTACTAGAACTCTTTCCTGAAAAGCAGAAAACGCGCATCGATTTTTGGGCCACTCAAAATGCAATTGGCATTGAAGTGGTTTGCATGACTAAAGTGATAAAAGAGGGCAAAAAATTGTTCTACATAAAAAAGGGTGTTAAGACTCCAATTCATCGAATTTATAATAGGGTTATTTATGACGAGTTAGAACGTATTCAAGATTTAAAAATTAATTTTAATTTGAACGATGATTTAGATGTTGAATGGATTACCCATCCAGATTGGTTTTTTATGATATCTAAATGTATAATGCCTCTCTTAGAACATAAAAATATTCCTAAATCGTATTATTTAACCGATTTTCCGGCTGATTTAGACTTAAACCAATATGTTTTAAAACCTTTATTTTCATTTGCCGGCCAAGGGGTTGATTTGTACCCAAAACAAGAAACCATTAATTCCATTACGGATAAACAGAATTATATTTTACAACAAAAAGTGCAGTATGCGCCACTGATAAAGACGAGTACCGCTAAAAATTCTAAAGTAGAATTACGTATGTTATTTGTATGGGACGATAATACAAACAAATTGGAACCAGTAATTAATTTAACACGTATGAGCAAAGGAGAGATGATTAATGTATCACATCAAGTAAATGAATCATGGATAGGGTCCTCAATAAGTTTCTTTGAGCAATAACAAACTAATTAACGTTGCCAAATATCTTCAATAAATTCTGCTTGTGCTGTGCCTTCAGGACATAGGGAAAAGCCAACGACACCCATAGAAGCATAAGTGCAGATTTCTTCACAGTTTTCATTCAAAATAACTCCTCCATTATCATTGGTAGCCCAATATTGAATAGAACCATCTATTGCGCGATACTTACTGATTTTAGTATAGAGATTTTCATCAGAATTCATTATAGTTTCTTCTGTGTATGAATTAAGACACTCAGGATTTAAATCAATCGTTGAATTTTCAGAAGTACATGCACTACAAATGAAAATAAGTAGTATTTCTAAAAAAAACTCTTTCATTTTATAGGTTTAGCCCTTTAAAGTTATCTTAAAGAAATTAATTTTGCAACATATTTACCAATAACATCGAATTCTAAATTTACAATTGTTCCTACTTTATAGGTTTTAAATCGTGTATGTTCGTAAGTAAAAGGAATTATTGCAACCTCAAAACTGTTTTTACCAGAGTTAACAACTGTTAAGCTCGTTCCATCAATTGTTATAGAGCCTTTTTCTATAGTAGGATTCCCAGTTGATGCATCATAACTAAAAGAATACACCCAACTACCATTATCTTCTCTCACACTAGTACATTCTCCAGTTTGATCTACATGACCTTGAACAATATGTCCGTCTAATCTTGATCCTAAAATCATTGCACGTTCTAGGTTAACAGAATCATTCGTTTTTAAGCTTCCGAGGTTGGTTTTATTTAAAGTTTCAGCAATGGCAGTCACGGTATAGGTTGTGTCAGTTAAGTTTACAACAGTTAAGCAAACGCCGTTATGAGCAACACTTTGGTCAATTTTAAGTTCAGGAGTTAAACTAGATTCAATTGTTATATCTAAGTTACCATCTTTTGCTTCTATAGAGGATACTTTGCCTAATGTTTCAATAATTCCCGTAAACATGTGTCGTTTAATTTAAGTAATTTTGTTCTTCAATATAGGTATCCTAATGTATAAATTAGGATAGCCACCTTACCACTTCTTTTTGGAGAGGTCAAAACTATTTTTATAGTTTTGGGTGGCGTTACAAAGGTACAGATTATCATGGAGGAAAATAGGAAAATAAGGTTAGGCATCTCAATAGGAGACTTAAACGGAATAGGTTGTGAAGTGGCATTAAAAACATTTGAAGATAGTAGAATGTTAGATTTTTGCACGCCTATTATTTTTGCGTCAAATAAGACTATTTCTTATCAAATGAAGGAGTTGAATATGAGTATTGTTTTTAATGGTGTACCTACAGCGTCAAAGGCAATTGATAATAAACTCAACATTGTAAATGTCTGGAAAGAAGTGCCAAGAATTAAATTTGGTGAAGCAACAGAAGAAGGTGGTAAATATGCATTAAAGTCATTAAAAGCCGCAGTTGAGTCTTTAAAAAATGGGGATATAGATGTTTTGGTTACAGCACCAATTAATAAAAATAATATTCAGTCCGAAGAATTTAAATTCCCAGGTCATACAGATTTTTTAGCACAAGAATTGAAAGGAGATTGTTTAATGTTCATGGTTACTGATACTTTAAAAGTAGGTCTGTTAACGGACCATGTAGCAGTAAAAGATGTGTCTGCAGCCATTATACCTAGATTAATTAGGGATAAAATTAATACTATTGAAAAATCCCTGATGATAGATTTTGGTATTCGTAAACCAAAAATTGCGTTATTAGGAATTAATCCGCATAGCGGTGATAATGGTGTTATTGGCAAAGAAGACGATGAAGTTTTAAAGCCAGTAATACAAGAAATGTCGAATATGGGACATTTAGTATATGGACCTTATTCTGCCGATAGTTTTTTTGGGTCTGACGGTTATAAAAAATTTGATGCAATATTAGCGGCCTATCACGATCAAGGTTTAATTCCATTCAAGACTATTTCTTTTGGCCAAGGTGTTAACTATACTGCAGGGTTAGATAAAGTAAGAACTTCACCAGATCACGGAACTGCCTATGAAATTGCAGGAAAAGGAGTTGCAGATGAAAGTTCTTTTAAGGAAGCAGTTTTTATGGCATTAAAGATTTTTAAGAATAGAACCGAGTATCAAGAGCTTACTAAAGACATATTAAAAAAGCAGCGTTTAAAAAGAGAACGTTAATTTTTTAGGTAAAAAAAGTTATAAAGATAAATAGTTGATAACTATTGTCTTTTATTAAAATAATAGTATCTTTGCACCCGCCTTTTGTGGGCGAATAGTGTTAATTTAAGTGTGTACGTAATGAAGCAAAAGGAGTTTAACATTCCTTTCTCAGGATTGAAGCAAGGAAAGCACAACTTTGATTACCAGATTGACAATACGTTCTTTGATTCTTTTGGATATGATGAATTTAACGACGCCAACATCAATTTAGATGTTGTACTTCATAAAACAAGTACAATGATGGAGGTTAGTTTAAGTGCATCTGGAACAGTGAATGTTGATTGTGATATTACCAGCGAACCGTATGATCAAGCTATAAGTGGCGATTTACATTTGGTGGTAAAGTTCGGTGAAGAGTATAATGATGAGAATGATGAAATATTAATTCTTCCTCATAACGAACATCAATTGAATATTTCCCAATACGTGTATGAAATGCTTGTATTGGCAGTTCCGCAAAAAAGAATTCATCCTGGT
>TARA_R110002051_G_scaffold34046_4_pt1 | contig 56956 bp, 59 predicted proteins | sample TARA_R110002051 | Tara Oceans TARA_R110002051 (sample SAMEA4397023) | marine metagenome | biome: Polar Biome; feature: [MES] marine water layer (ENVO:01000295) within the mesopelagic zone...; material: water (ENVO:00002006), including particulate matter (ENVO:01000060) such as......
AGTCTTACCGGCTCAGCCCAGCGCCCAGGGCGCCACCGCGGCAACATCGGCCCCCATCGCCTCATAATAGAGACGCTGGATCCGCCGGGTCACCGGGCCAGGCTTCCCGTCTCCAATCGGCTTGCCATCCAGCGCAACGACCGGGGCAACGATCGCGCCGGACGAGGTCGTGAACACTTCCTTCGCTGAGGCAGCCTCTTCCGGCGTAAAGGCGCGCTCGACCATTTCGAGTCCGCTCGCCGCAAGAAGAGAGGCGACCCCCGCCCGGGTGATGCCCGGAAGGATCGAATGGGAGAGCTCGCGCGTGATCAACCGTCCTTCGGCGTCAACGATCCAGGCATTCGCCGAGGCGGCCTCGGTCACCAGCCCGTCTTCGATCATGAAGGCCGTTTCCGCGCCGGCTTCACGTGCGGCGCGGTACGCCAGCGCCTGAGACAGGAGCTGCACGGTCTTCATGTCGCGCCGCTTCCAGCGCGTATCGCCCAGAGTGATCGCCTTGATCCCCTCCCGGGCCAGATCGCCGATCAGCGGACGGGCGTCGGCGTAAAGAAATACAGTTGGCGAAAAGGTCTCCGGACCGGCGAAATCGCGCATGCCATACGCCCCGCCCGTCACCTCAAGATAGACCAGCCCTTCTTCCACCCCGTTCTTGTCGACGAGTTCCGAATGGATTTCAGCCCATTGCTCATCACTGTAGGGATTGGGGATGGATATGCCCTCCAACGTGCGCCGGAGACGTGAAAGATGCCCCTCCATGTCGATGAAGCGGCCATCATATACCGAAGTCACTTCATACGCGGCATGGGCAAACAGAAACCCCCGGTCGAACGGGGAAATCGTTGCATCCTCAACAGGACAGAAATTTCCGCTCAGATAGACAGTTCGACCGATTGTCATTTTTATCACGCTCCTGACGCTTGATATTGTGCACCGCAACAAAACAACTTGCATCACGGCAACCATGACGCCAAGGTGGCGCGCGCCGAGGGCCTTGTGAAGCTGCACCAAGATCGCACCACCGGGTTTTTCGCAGACAGTACAAAGGAGGAGGGCATTCCGCCATGAGCCGGGAAGTCAAAGACATTTATGAGTTGGGCGAGATTCCGCCCGAGTTCCATGTTCCGAAAATGATGTACGCCTGGGCGATCCGCCGGGAACGTCACGGCCGGCCATCAACTGCGATGCAACTGGAACAAGTGCCCGTGCCGGAAATCGATTCCGATGAAGTGCTGGTGCTCGTGATGGCTGCGGGCGTGAACTACAACGGCATCTGGGCCGCCCTGGGCGAACCTGTGTCCGTGTTCGACGTTCACAAGCAGGACTATCACATTGCCGGGTCCGACGCCGCAGGCATCGTCTGGGCCGTTGGCCGCAAGGTGAAGCGCGTGAAGCCCGGCGACGAAGTTGTCATTCACTGCAACCAGGACGATGGCGACGATGAGGAATGCAATGGCGGCGATCCCATGTTCTCGCCGTCGCAGCGGATCTGGGGCTATGAGACGCCGGACGGCTCGTTCGCCCAGTTCTGCCGCGTTCAGGCCCGCCAGTGCATGCCGCGCCCGAAGCACCTGACCTGGGAAGAAAGCGCCTGCTACACGCTGACGCTCGCCACCGCTTACCGCATGCTGTTCGGCCACCGTCCGCACATAGTGAAGCCGGCCGACAACGTCCTCGTCTGGGGCGCCTCGGGTGGCCTCGGCAGTTTCGGTGTCCAGCTCTGTGCCGTGACCGGCGCGAACGCGATCGGCGTCGTCTCCAGTGACGACAAGAAGGAACACGTGCTGAGCCTCGGTGCCAAAGGCGTGCTGAACCGCAAGGACTTCAATTGCTGGGGCCAGCTGCCAACCGTGAACGGTCCGGAATTCAAGGACTATATGCGCGAGAGCCGCAAATTCGGCAAAGCGCTCTGGGAGATCACCGGCAACAAGGATGTCGACATCGTGTTCGAACACCCTGGCGAGTCGACCTTCCCGGTCTCGGTCTTCGTGGTGAAACGCGGCGGCATGGTGGTGATCTGTGCCGGGACCACCGGCTTCAACCTGACCATGGATGCGCGCTTCCTCTGGATGCGCCAGAAACGCGTTCAGGGCAGCCACTTTGCCAACCTGAAACAGGCCTCCGCCGCCAACGACCTGGTCATCAACCGGCGCATCGACCCGGGCATGTCCGAAGTCTTCCCGTGGGAAGACATTCCGGCTGCGCACGAGAAGATGCTGGATAACAAGCACCTGCCGGGCAACATGGCTGTGCTGGTGACGTCTCCGAAGCCGGGCCTGCGCACGGTGGAAGACATACTTGCCGTGAACGGCCAGGCCAGCTGATCATGCTGAGCCGCGCTTTTGCGGAAGAATTTGCCAATGACTGGCTGTCGGCATGGAACGACAGGGATATCGACCGTATCCTGTCGCACTATGCCGACGACGTCGTCTTCCACAGCCCGCGCATCGCGCTGGTGATGGGCAATGACGCAACCACCGTTCGCGGAAAGAAAGCGCTGCAGACCTACTGGACCGAGGCCCTCTCAAGGGCCCGGTCCCTGTTCTTTGCGATCGACAATGTTCTGGTCGGCTCCGACGCCGTGACCATTCTCTACACGAACCATCGTGAAGAGAAGGTCGCGGAGACCTTCATCTTCAACGAAGACAGTGAAGTCGGCGTCTCGATCGCGACCTACGCCCCGGCCTAGCCCTCGAACGGGTCGCGCATGAGGATGACGTCTTCGCGTTCCGGGCTGGTGGAGACGAGGGCGCAGGGCTTGCCGACGAGTTCTTCCAGACGGCGGACATATTTCACGGCCTCTGCCGGCAGGTCCGCCCAGGAGCGGGCCCCAGCGGTCGAGCCTTGCCACCCCTGCATGGTCTCATAGACCGGCTCCACGGCTGCCTGGTCGGTCAGGCCAGCAGGATAGTAGTCGATCTTCTGACCGTTCAGCCTGTAAGCGACGCAGACCTTGATCTCGTCGAACCCGTCCAGCACATCCAGCTTGGTCAGCGCGAGCCCGTTGACGCCGGAGGTGGCACAGGCCTGGCGCACCATGACGCTGTCGAACCAGCCGCAGCGGCGCGCCCGGCCGGTGTTCACGCCAACTTCACGCCCAACCGTGCCCAGACGTTCGCCGATCTCATTATCCTGTTCGGTCGGGAACGGGCCAGCCCCAACGCGGGTCGTATAGGCCTTGGCCAGGCCCAGAACATAGGAAATCGCGCCCGGCCCGACGCCCGAGCCTGCGGACGCATTCCCGGCGACGACATTGGAGGATGTCACGAAGGGATAGGTGCCGTGGTCGACATCCAGCATCACGCCCTGCGCACCTTCGAAAAGGATCCGCTTTCCGGCCTTCACCTGCTCATCCAGCAGCTTCCAGACCGGCTGGGCATAGGCCAGCACTTTCGGGGCGATTTCCAGCAGGTCGGCCTTCAGCTTCGCACCATCCGGTTCCGGCAGGTCGAGCCCGGCGCGCAGCGGCCGGTGATGGGCCAGAAGGCGCTCGATCTTCAGGTCCAGGGCTGCAGGATCAGCCAGATCGGCCACGCGAATGGCGCGGCGGCCGACACGGTCTTCATAGGCCGGGCCGATGCCGCGCTTGGTCGTGCCGATCTGGGCGGCGCCCAGCGCGCCCTCACGGGCCGCATCGATGTCCTTGTGCCACGGCAGGATCAGGGCCGCATTATCGGCGAGAACAAGCGTTTCGGGAGAGACTTCGACGCCTTGCGCCTGAATGCCCTCGATCTCGGTCAGCATGTGCCAGGGGTCGACCACAACCCCGTTTCCGATAACCGAAAGCTTGCCGCCCCGCACGAGGCCCGACGGCAGCAGCGCCAGTTTGAAGACCTTGCCGTCGATCACCAGTGTGTGGCCGGCATTGTGCCCGCCCTGGAACCGGACAACCACATCCGCCCGGCTGGAAAGCCAGTCGACAATCTTGCCCTTGCCTTCGTCGCCCCATTGGGCGCCTACGACCACTACACCAGCCATGTGCCGCTCCTGTTCAGTCCGCGGCGACAAGGGCAGGATTCAGAGCAGAAAAGCAAGGGGCCTTTGGCCGCGCCGTTAGTCGAAACTGTAGCTGACACGCACGCCGACATTATCGAGGCCCTGATTGCGGCCATTGCCGAGCACCTGACCGTGGCTGAGGTGTTCATACATCACCTCCACGCCCCACACCTCGTTGATGTCGTGGTGTAGTCCGAGTGTCGTGCGGAAAAGGTCGCGGGAGCCGAGCAGCACATGCTTCTCCGTGAAGGCCAGGCTGCGCGGATCACCGTCCGGATAAGGGCTGGCCAGTTCCCCGTCATGGATCACATAACCAACGCTCGGCTCGAACTGCCAGGTTTTCGTAATCGGGAACGACCAGCGCAGGCCAGCGCCACCGAAACTGGTCTCACCCTGGAAGTTGCCGCTGGCCATGAGGTAGGGCTTGGGACTCCAGATGAAGCCCAGAAAATCCGGGGAACCGAAGAGGATTTCGCCATTCACGCTCTGGCCCGCTTCCTTGTTGGCGTTATCGCAATCGAGCACGCAAACATTCTCCTGCATGACGCCAAGGCGAATCTCGCTGACCAGGTCGGCAGAGGCCGGGCCGGCCAATGCGGCAGCCGCGGTCACGCTGGCAAGAAGGTAACGGCGCATGTAATCTCCCTGTAACATTACAGGCGAGTAAGGGGGCGCAGACTCGCCCGTCAAGCGTCGACGCGCCTCCTCACGGTAATTTGCAGGGACAGGTAACCAGACCCGCGCCCTACCCCTACCCATAATGGAAAACGGGCGGCCTTGGGGGACCGCCCGTCCTTGAAATAAAGAATCAGGCTTGCTGCCTGAAACAGATCAGAAGGTCAGCACCTTGGCATAGCGAACCTGCGGCAAGGCGTTCAGCTTTTCGATCATGTCTCCGCTCGGCGTCGAGTCGATCCCGATGAGGGCGATTGCCTCATCCCCAGCCGTCGTGCGGCCGAGGTGGAAGGTGGCGATATTGATCTTCTCTTCGCCCAGCATCTGGCCCAGCGCACCGATGAAGCCCGGCTGGTCGAGATTGTTCACATACAGCATGACCGGAGCAAAATCGCCTTCCAGCGCCATGCCCTTGACCTCGACGATGCGCGGCTTGCCGGCGATCAGCGTCCCGGCCAGCGTGCGCCAGCCGCCTTCCGCCGAATTCTTTGTCGCCTTGGTCTTCACCTTGACGCGGACCAGACTGTCATAGACCGGGCTGTCCTCGGTCTTGGTTTCGGTCAGCTTCACACCGCTGTCGGCAAGCACCGCCGGGGCCGAGACCATGTTGACGTCGCCGCGTGAGGCGCGAAGCAGGCCTGCGAGCAGCGCCGCGGTCAGCGGCTTGCGGTTAAGGTCGGAGACCTCACCTTCATACTCGATGACCACTTCTTCGTATCCGAAGTCGGAAATCTGGCCGGCAAACGAGCCGAGCTTCTCGGCCAGCGCCGCGAACGGCTTGATCCGGGGGGCTTCTTCCGCCGTGATCGACGGCATGTTGAGCGCATTGGTGACCGCACCGGACAGGAGATAGTCCGACATCTGTTCGGCCACCTGAAGGGCAACGTTTTCCTGCGCTTCGGCCGTCGCGGCGCCGAGGTGCGGCGTGGCGATGAAGTTCGGCGCTCCGAAAAGCACGTTCTCCTTGGCCGGCTCTTCGGCGAACACGTCGAAGGCCGCAGCGGAGATGTGCCCGCTTTCCAGAAGGTCTTTCGTTGCGGCCTCGTCCACCAGGCCGCCACGTGCGCAATTGACGATAATCACGCCCTTCTTGGTCTTTGCCAGATTTTCCCGGCTGAGGACGTTCTTCGTTTGCTCTGTCAGCGGAACGTGCAGCGTGATGACGTCGGCCCGCTCAAGCAGGTCTTCAAGCTCCACTTTTTCGACGCCGAGCTCCACAGCCCGTTCTTCCGTCAGGAAGGGGTCGTAGGCGGCGACTTTCATTTTCAGGCCGATCGCCCGCTCGGCGACACGGCTGCCGATATTGCCGCAGCCGATCAGGCCGAGCGTCTTGTAGGAGACTTCCGTCCCCATGAAGTCTTTCTTGGGCCACTCCCCTGCCTGGGTCCGGGCATTGGCTGCCGGGATCTGCCGGGCCGCCGCAAACATCATGGCGATGGCGTGTTCCGCGGTTGTGATGGCGTTGCCGAAAGGCGTGTTCATCACCACAACGCCTTTGGCGGTCGCGGCCTTGATGTCGATATTGTCGACACCGATCCCGGCCCGGCCGATGACTTTGAGATTATCGGCGGCCGCGATCACATCCGCGTCCGGCTTGCAGGCAGACCGCACGGCCAGGCCGTCATATTGCGGAATGATCTCGATCAGCTCTTCCTTTGAGAGGCCAACCTTGATGTCGGTTTCGATACCGCGCGTGGTGAAAACAGCCACGGCGGCGGCGCTGAGTTTGTCAGCAATCAGTACTTTAGGCATTTCGTTTTCCTTTGCTCGCGGCTCTTGCGGGTTCGCACCCGCGCCGCTGCACTTTCGCATCGCTACTGGAAGCGACTTGAACGGATGAATTGATTAGAGGGTCGCAACTTCTTCAGCGAAGGCCCAGTCGAGCCACGGCGTCAGCTTGGCCACGTCAGACGGCTCCACCGTACCGCCGCACCAGATGCGCAGTCCCGGAGGGGCTTTCGCGTAACCAGCTGCGTCAAAGCAGGCCTTTTCCGTTTCGAGACGCTTCATCATCGCTTTCACGAAGGCGCGCTGGCCAGCCTCGTCGAGACCGGCAACCCGTGGATCCACGATCTTGAACGTGACGCCTGTATTGGAGCGCACGCCTGCATCCGGACAAAGGAAATCAACCCAATCCGTTTTGGCAACCCAGTCCGCGAGAATGCCGAGGCTCTCGTCGGAGCGGCCTTTCAGGGCCTTCCAGCCGCCGAGGGATTCACACCAGTCGAGCGCCTGCAGATAGTCTTCGACGCAGAGCATGGAAGGCGTGTTGATCGTGGCGCCCTGGAACAGGTCCTCGTTCAGTTTGCCGCCCTTGGTCATGCGGAAGATCTTCGGCAGCGGACGGTCCGGCGTGTAGCTTTCGAGGCGCTTCACGGCGTTTGGGCTGAGGATCAGCATGCCATGGGCCGCTTCCCCGCCAAGGATCTTCTGCCAGGAATAGGTCACCACATCGAGCTTCTCCCACTCGATGTCCTGCGCGAAGGCGGCCGAGGTCGCATCGCAGATCACGACCCGGTCCGGATTCGGTTTGATCCAGTCGGCGTTCGGCACGCGGACACCGGACGTGGTGCCGTTCCAGGTGAAGATGATGTCGGCATCGTCGCGCGCCTTTTCGAAAGGCGGCAGCTCGCCATAGTCCCCGACATAGGTGTTGCAGTCCGTGAGCTTCAGCTGCTTGGTCGCGTCGGTGACCCAGTCCTGCCCGAAGCTTTCCCAGGCAAAGACGTCCACCGGCTTCGCGCCCAGCATGGACCACATGCACATCTCCACAGCGCCGGTATCGGATGCGGGCACGATGGCCACGCGATAGCCGTCCGGCAGGCCGAGAATGGTCTTGGTCCGCTCAATCGCCTCTTTCAGCTTCTTCTTCGCATCACCGGAGCGGTGCGAACGGCCGAGCGTGGCAGTGTTCAGTTTTTCAAGGGAAAATCCTGGGCGTTTGGCAGTCGGGCCCGAGGAAAAATGCGGGCATGCTGGTAGCACGCCGGGTTTGGCGACGGTCGTCATCTGTTTGTACTCCTATCCTTACAGATAGGCTGGCACCCGTTGGGGGATGCTGGCCCGCCGCGTCTGTCTCACATTTCGGAGGCGCGCGCAAACGGCATTTCTGTGACGGGATCGGCAGGTGACGTGAAACTTCAACCTGCTAAGCTGCTCAAAAAAGTGGAGGAACACTCGTGAGCATGACCATCCAGCCGCTGACAGGCACCCTTGGCGCGGAGATCCATGGTGTGGATCTCAAGCAGGATTTGTCGAATGCCGAGTTCGATGCGGTGCACCAGGCGTTCCTCGACCACAAGGTGATCGTCCTGCGCGGTCAGCAGGGCCTGACGCCGGACCAGCAAAAGGCCTTCGCCCGCCGCTTCGGCACGCTGAACATCCACCCCTACGTGAAGGGCATGGACGGGCATCCGGAACTGCTGGAAATCATCAAGGAGCCGGACGAGAAGACCAATTTCGGTGGCGGCTGGCATTCCGACATGAGCTTCCTGGAGGAACCGGCCCTCGGCTCCATCCTGCACGCGATCGACGTGCCGCCCTATGGCGGGGACACGCTGTTCGCCGACCAGCAGGCCGCCTATGACCGGCTCTCTTCCGGCCTCAAGAAAACGCTGGAAGGCATGACCGCCGTGCACACGGCCAGCAAGGAATACGGCGCCGATGGCTATTCGGCCGCCGTGCGCCAGTCGATGGATGCCAAATCCGCGCCCGATGCGCCGGAGTACGAACATCCGGTGATCCGCACCCATCCGGAAACGGGCCGCAAGGGGCTGTTCATCAATCCGGCCTTCACGCTGCGCTTTTCAGGGTGGAGCCGAAAGGAAAGCCGCCCACTTCTGAATTACCTGTTCGACCTGTCACGCGAGGAGCGCAACACCTGCCGCGTCCGCTGGCAGGCGGGCGACGTGACCATGTGGGACAATCGCTGCGTCTGGCACTATGCCCTCAACGATTATCACGGCCACCGTCGCCACATGCGCCGCGCCACGATAGATGGCGACCGTCCGCGCTAGGCGCGGAATACCAGCTACCCCACCTCCCGACTGGTTGCATTCGCCCGCAACACCTTGGAAAATGTCTGCTTTCGGAGTATGTTCCGCGTTGAAGCAGGTGGGACCAGAGACACTTGTGCGTGCCGGCGGATGCCGCTGACTGACAGCCTCGTCCGCAACTGATCGAGACCACCTCCAAGCCATTGAGCCAACCGGCCCAATCGATCCGCCCACAGAATGGCGGAACGGACAACCTATGGAGGGAACCATGAGAATCAAATTCGGGCAAATTCTTCGCCCCCTGGCTTATGGGGTGGCAGCCGCGACCCTGTGCGGCGGCGCTCTGGCGCAAACCTTTACATTCCAGTCGACCTCGGAAGAACCGACGACGGTCGGCGCCACCACGCCGGAAGGCTCGGTGGCCGGCGCCTACTGGACCGGCGCGTCGACCGTCACAATGGCGGACGGCAGCGTGAACGAAAGTACCTTCACATGTGTCTCCACCAGCCAGCCGCCCCGCGATTCCATCTTCATGGTACACGGCGTGTGCGACGGGACCGGCGCCGACGGTGACTACACCGTCTATTCCGGCTGCAACATCATGGATCCGGAAGCCGGGGAAATGTCCTGTGTCGGCGGCCTGATCGGCAAATCCGGTAACTATGCCGGGCGCCGCGGTGTCCTGACGATCCACTCCAAAGGCGGCGCCTCTGCCGGCACCGGCCAGTGGTTCGAATAGCCATCAGGCGGGACAGGATGAACGCAGATGCGTTCGAATGAAATGTGGCGGCTTTCAACGGATTGGAAGCCGCCGCGTTTTCACACCACGCCTACAAAGGGATATGCCGCCCCCCAGGCAATCAGCGCCTGACCGAAGAAATAGAGCCCCCAGACGGAAAGTGAGGGGAGCATCCGCTTCGGCGCGCCTTCCGGACGGGCGAAGAGCTGCAGCGACAGGATCATGTCCGAAGCCACGAACATGACGGCCCCCAGCGTCACCAGCACATATTGCGGCTGCAGGCGAAGCGCCGCGGCCCCCATCACTAGAATGATCGCGGTATAGGCAAAGACGGGATACCGCATCGCGCCGAGCCGGGGCGCCAGCCAGCGGACGAAGACTACGCCGCTCAGGACCAGCGCCAGCTGCGCGGCGAAGTTCAGCAGACTCCGGTCCGCCTGCGGCAGGCCCCAGAAAAGCGCCACATAGGCGACATGGGCCAGGAAGAAGGCCGCCATGCCGGGCTTCAGCCATTTGTCCTCGCCCGGCTTGTCCACCGCCAGAAAGGCATCCCCTGCCGAAGACAGGGCGAGCCCCGCAACCAGCAGCCACGGTCCGCCCGCCAGATAAGCGAACACGGCCAGCAGCGCGGTCGATCCGGTCTTGACCAGAAGGCCGGGCAATCCCCCACCCTCTCGCCAGCACCAGCCAGCCCAATACAGAACGCCCAACACGATCGCGCCCGCAAGCACGGTGGTTTCCCCAGCCATACGGCAGCCTCCCCTTTTTATATTTCTAGTCTTCGTTCACCGGCTCCGGCACACGCAATATGCGCCGGGCAGCGGCCCTGTGCGTTTCTTTCACATGCATGCCCACCAGGCCAAGCGCCGTGGCCAGCACGGTGGCATCATCTGTGAAGCCGAGGCCGGTGATGAAGTCGGGCAGCAAATCCATCGGCGTGACAAAATAGGCCACCGCCGCGAACAGCACGGCCTTTGCCCGCGTCGGCGTGTGCGGATCGCGCGCCGCAAACCAGGCCGCCACAAGGTCGTCTGCGAAGGGGATTCGCCCCACCATCCGCATCAGCTTGGGGATCAGCCCGCGCGAGGTGCGCTCGTCACGCTCGATCGACTTCGGGATATAGCGCCCGTCCTCGTTCAGGACGGTGTTGATAACTTCCGCTGCGTCAGACATTGCGTCCTCCTGTCAGACCTATAGATCATCTGAAAAGTTGTCAGAAACAAGGGAGGGCCGCGGCCCATGGAACTCAATTCGAATATTTCGGCTGTCATCACCGGTGGCGCCTCCGGACTCGGCGCTGCAACGGCGACGAAACTGGCCAGCTATGGCGTCAAAGTCGCCCTGTTCGACCTGAACGCTGAAAAAGGCGAGGCGCTCGCCAAGGAACTCGGCGGCGTGTTCTGCGAATGTAACGTGACCGACGAAGCCAGCGTCGACGCTGCTTTTGCGAAATCCCGCGCCGCCATTGGCCAGGAGCGCATCCTGATCAACTGCGCCGGCACCGGCAACGCCATCAAGACGGCCAGCCGCAACAAGGAAACCGGCGAAATCAGCCACTTCCCGCTCGATAAATTCGACCTGATCATCCAGATCAACCTGGTCGGCACCTTCCGCTGCATCGCGAAATCGGCTGCCGGCATGATGACGCTCGACCCGATCGACGGCGAGCGCGGCGCGATCGTGAACACCGCTTCGGTTGCAGCAGAAGACGGCCAGATCGGCCAGGCTGCCTACTCCGCTTCCAAAGGCGGCGTTGTCGGCATGACCCTGCCGATCGCCCGCGACCTCAGCCGTGAGCTGATCCGCGTCAACACGATCCTGCCGGGCATCTTCAACACCCCGCTGCTGCAGGGTGCACCAGAGCCGGTCAAGCAGGCCCTCGGCGCCCAGGTGCCGAACCCGGCCCGCCTCGGCAACCCGGAAGAGTATGCATCGCTGGCCACCGAAATGTGCCGCAATGGCTACTTCAACGGCGAAGACGTCCGCCTCGACGGCGCAATCCGCATGGCGCCGAGATAAAGATTGCTCGCGGCGGTTCCCGCGCCTCCGGCGCGGGGCCGCTGCGCCTTCGCTTCGCTCGTGTTTGTCCTCCAGAACGAACATTGCGCACCTGATATAACCCGCACCTATGGTGCGGGTTATTTCTTTGCCGCAACGGAAGGGGCTGTCAGGCGCGGTGGGGGCGCTACAAGGGTTCCGATAACAGATTGGGAGACCCGGAATGGAATATGATGACGTTGTCCGCAGCCGGCGCAGTATCCGGGGCTTCCTCGACAAACCGGTGCCGAAAGCCCTCGTCCGCGAGATCCTCGAAATCGCCATGCGCGCGCCGACCTCGCTGAACTCCCAGCCCTGGAATTTCTATGTCGTCTCCGGCGATGTGCTGGACCGCATCCGCAAGGGCAATGTCGAGCGCAACGTGGCCGGTGTGCCCGACAGCCGGGAATTTCGCATGGGCCCGCCCTATGAAGGCGTGCACCGCGAGCGCCAGGTCGAGATTGCCATTCAGTTGTTCCAGGCCATGGGCATTGAGCGCCACGACAAGGACGCACGCATGGACTGGGTGCTGCGCGGCTTCCGCCAGTTCGACGCGCCGGTCTCCATCGTGGTGACCTATGACAAGGCGCTGGCCGGCGGCGACATCCCGCCCTTCGACTGCGGCGGCGTCGTCAATGGCATCGTCAATGCCGCCTGGAACCGGGGCCTTGGCTGCGTCATCAACTCCCAGGGCATCATGCAAAGCCCGGTCGTGCGCGAAGAGGCGGGCATCCCGGACGATCAGGTGATCCAGACCTGCGTCGCCATGGGCTGGCCGGACGAAACGTTCCCGGCGAACGCTGTCGTGTCAAAGCGGAAGTCCGTAGACGAAGCGGCCACATTCCTCGGCTTCGAGGACTGATCCCGCGACAGAGGGCTCACGGCTGACGACCTGGCCAAACCGGCAATCGGCTAGGCCGCCGCAACGTCCGGCCTTCTGGAGGTTGGAAACATGGCAATCGCCGCGAAGCACGCCGCGCCGATGACCAGTTCCAGCAGTGTGATCCATACCATCGCCTGATCCGGAACCCCGTCCACCATGAGGCTGGCGAGACGGGCCACGCCGTAGCCGGTATAAAATACGGCACTGGCGGTTAGCGCCAGCATCTGCAACCGGCGAAGAAACAGCCCGGTCAGCGCCAGCAGGCCAACAGCGAGGATAGGCCCACCCGCGGCCCGCATCTCATTGAGCAGCGCAGGATCCGCCGCGCCGAGCTGAATGCCGGACGTTGCGTGGAACCCGACCGGGTCCAGCACGATGGCTGCACCGATCAGTACCGCGATCAGTCCTGAAACGAACAATGTGGCGGATTGGATTTTGGAACGGGACATGGGATAAACCTTTCAGAGAGAAGCGTTGAGGCTCAGGCAAGTTCGACAACGGCCATCAGCATGAAAATGGCAGACGCTGCAGAGGCGAGCGTGCGGACGGTGTTCCAGAAACTCCACGCCGGAACATAACGGTGCCAGTAGGCCGCCGCGACGGCACTGTCGTAGTTCATCCGGTCGAGGCGTTCGTTCATGGGCACATTGAAGGCGACCGTCACACCGAATGTGCCGACCACATAGGTGACCGCTGCCGAGACAATCCAGATTGTCGCTGCCCCGCTCCCCTGCATGACGGCCCACACCGCCATAAGGGGCGAGACGATGGCCATGCCGATCAGCAGGACCATGAACAGCGTGCGGAAAACCTTGCGGTTGATCTGCTGCATCGCTTCGATCCCGCCAGCGGGCTGGGTTGCCGCCAGCGACCGCATGACGAAGTCGGAAAAGGTGAGGAACACGCCGGCCACGAGGGCAAAAGCGATCACGGAAAATTCGCTGGCAAGCAGCATCCATTGCGGGGTCATATCAGTCTCCATTACAGGGTTTGGTGCGCCAGTCAGCTGGTCAGCCAGGCTGGCTTGTGCAGGTAAGTATTGTCCGAAAGCTGACGGATCAGGAAATCCGCCACGTCGGCACGGTTGATGTGGAACTTCAGCTTCCGGTCCGGCACGTCAGCTGTGACACCGTGGGCATAGGTGCCGGTGCGGTCGCCATCCCTGTAGGGGCCCGGGCGCGCGATGATCCAGTCGAGGCCGGAGGCGGCAATCTCTGCTTCCTGTGCCTCATGATCGGCGAACATGCGTTCCATCATCAGGGGGCCGAGGAAATATTTGTAGAGCGCCGGGATCAGGGGATAGCTGTCCCCTGCCCCGATGGACGAGAGACAGATCAGCCGATTCACGCGCGCGGCCTTCATCGCCCGGATGATGCTGGCCGTACCGGTCGCCCGGATACCGCTCTTGTCCAGCAGCGGCGCGCCAAGCGCGCAGACCACGGCATCGGCCCCTGCGACGGTGTGATGGACCGCCTCTTCATTTGTCACATCACCCGTAACCTGAGTCAGGCCTTCGGACAGGTCCGCCAGTTTTCCGGGCGAGCGGACGAGCGCCGTGACGGCCATGCCCTTCTCCAGAGCCTGGCTCACGAAATGACGGCCAACACCGCCGGTTGATCCGAAAACAGCAATTCGCATGACGGCCTCCTTTTGCTTGACATCATGTCAATTGACACGGCGTCAAATAGGTGGTCACTTGACACTATGTCAAGTCCAAATCCCGATACCCGTCAAAAAATCCTCCAGGCCGCGGCCGACTTGCTGTCAGAAGGCAGCGGCACAGGCGTGCGCATGTCCGACATCGCAAAGCGTGCCGGCATCAGCCGGCAAGCGGTCTATCTGCACTTCGCCAACCGCGCAGACCTGCTGATCGGCGCGACGTTTTATGTCGATGAATTACAGGACTCCGACGCACGCCTCGCGCCCAGCCGGGCTGCAAAAACCGGCCGGGAACGCCTTGATGCCTTCATCGAAGCGTGGGCCGGTTACCTGCCCGAAATCTATCCCATCGGCAGGGCACTCATAGATATGAGCCCTACGGATGAAGAAGCCCGCAGCGCCTGGGCCCAGCGCATGCAGGACATGCGGGAAGGCTGTGAAGCGGCCATCAACGCCCTGAAGCGCGATGGCGACCTCGCCCCCGGCATGCCCGCGCCGCAGGCAACCGACCTCCTCTGGACGCTCTTGCTGCTGCCGAACTGGGAACACCTGACCCAGACCTGTGGCTGGTCACAGAAGCAGTATCTGAAACACATCACCGCCACCGCCCGGCGCCTGTTTGTCATGGATGCTTGAGCCCGCCGGCGTTTTGGCGGATGATGCAACTATTGACACTATAAGTGCCGTTATAAGCGGCCGGGGAGGGCATCATGCTGAAGGTCTACGGGCTCAAGGTTTCCTATTTCACGGGCAAGCTGGAAGCCTATCTGCGCTACAAGGAAATCCCGTATGAGTTCTGCCCGATGACGGCCAGGGACTTCATGCGCACGATTCCGGAAAAGACCGGCGCCATGCAGATGCCCGCCGTGGAATTGCCGGACGGCCGCTGGATGACCGACACCAGTCCGATGATCGACTGGTTCGAAACGCAGCATCCTGATCCGCCGATCCTGCCGGAAGACCCGGCCCAGGCCTTCCTCTGCCGCCTCATCGAGGATTACGCCGATGAATGGCTCTGGCGTCCGGCCATGCATTACCGCTGGAGCTATCCGCTCTCCTCGAAACTGCTCGCCCGCCAGATCGCCGATGCGATGGGCCGGGACATCAAGGCGCCCGGTTTCCTGAAGCGCCGGCGGACCGAGAAACGCCAGAAGCGTAATTTCGTGGACCGCGATGGCGTCACGCCGGACACCCGCGCGCATGTGGAAGGCAGCTACCTCAAACTGCTCGACCTGCTTGAGCCGGTCTTTCAGGCGCGCCCCTTCCTGCTCGGCGACCGGCCGACGCTGGCCGATATCGGCCTGATGGGCCCCCTCTTCCGCCACTTCGCAATGGACCCTGTGCCCGGCATCATCATGCGGGAAAAGGCCTCCGGCGTGATGGCCTGGGTCTACCGCGTCTGGAATGCCCGCGCCTACCGCACCGGCGGTGATCTCGCCCGAGGTATCCCGGACGATTTGCTGCCATTGTTGCGCGAACTGGCGGAGACGCATCTTGAAGCGCTGAAAGCCAATGCGCTTGCCTGGCAGGCTGGCGAAGCGCGCCATGGCATGACCCTTCAGGAGACGGCCTACCGGGACATTCAGACCTCCCAGTACCGGGCCTGGTGCCTTGAAATGCTGCAGGCCCGCTATCGCGCGCTGGATGAGACCACCCGCGAAAAACTCGATCCCGTCCTGCAGTCCACCGGCATCCTCGAACCGCTGCTGCGCCTGCCAGATGTGGAGAGCCATTACGCCAATGCGGCGCATGCCCCGTTCGGCAAATCCCTTCCCGTGTTTGCAGAGATCCGGAACGGATAGCCTCCCTTGCGGCAGGTTCCGTTGGGAGAGTGCTGGCGTTGCCGAAACCGGGACGTATAAATGTGCCGGAAATATTAGAAGAGGAACGCGTGACATGGCAGACGCATATATCGTAGCAGCAAAACGTACCGCCGGCGGCCGCCGCGGCGGCGCCCTTGCCGAATGGCATCCGGGCGATCTCGGCGCGCAGGTCCTGAACGCGCTCGTGGACGAAACCGGCGTCGACCCGGCCGCCATCGAGGACGTGATCATGGGCTGCGTCTCGCAGGCCGGTGAGCAGGCCGCCCAGATCGGCCGCACGGCTGTCCTGGCGTCGAAACTGCCCCAGTCCGTTCCGGCCGTCACGATCGACCGCCAGTGCGGCTCCTCGCAGCAGAGCCTCCAGTTCGCGGCCCAGGCCGTGATGTCCGGCACGCAGGACCTTGTCATCGCTGCAGGCGTCGAAAGCATGACCCGCTGCCCGATGGGTATCAACGCACGTGCCGGCAAGCTATTCGAAGTGCCGACCGATCCGACGCCGCAATCGGTGAAAGAGAAGTTCGGCATCAAGCAGTTCAGCCAGTTCGTTGGTGCCGAGATGATCGCCAAGAAGCATGGCCACACCAAGGAACAGCTCGACGCCTTCTCGGTCGAAAGCCACAAGCGCGGCGCTGAGGCCACCAAAGCCGGGGCCTTCAAGGACGAGATCGTCGCCCTCAAGGGCCGCGACCCGGAAGGCAACGAAGTGATGCACGACAAGGATGAGGGCATCCGCTACGACGCCTCGATGGAAGGCATGGCGAAGCTGAAAATCCTGATGGATGACGGCATCATGACCGCCGCCAATGCCAGCCAGATCTGCGACGGCTCCTCCGGCGTCATGGTTGCCTCCGAGGCCGCCATCAAGGCACATAACCTCACCCCGCTGGCTCGCATCCACAATCTCACCGTCACCGCGGGTGACCCGGTGATCATGCTGGAAGAGCCACTCTTCGCCACCGACCGCGCCCTGCAGCGCGCCGGCATGAAAATGTCCGACATCGACCTGTACGAAGTGAACGAAGCCTTCGCGCCGGTTCCGATTGCGTGGCTGAAGCATCACGGGGCCGACCCGGCGAAACTGAACGTCAATGGCGGGGCCATCGCGCTCGGCCACCCGCTCGGCGCCTCCGGCACCAAGCTGATGACCACGCTGATCTACGCCCTGCGCGCCCGCGGCAAGAAGTATGGCCTGCAGACCATGTGTGAAGGCGGCGGCATCGCCAACGTCACCATCATCGAAGCCCTGTAAACCGGGCCTTCAAGTTGAATGGGCAAACGCCGGACCTTCACAGGTCCGGCGTTTTTTTTGGTATCAGCCCGCACGGTCCAGCAGCGCTTCGGCGATCTGCACCGCGTTCAACGCGGCGCCCTTGCGCAGATTGTCACCGACCGCGAACAGGACGAGCCCATTGTCCAGCGCGCTATCCTTGCGGATACGCCCGACGCTGACATTGTCCTTGCCCGTCATCTCCAGCGGGTTCGGCACGGCATCCACCTGCACGCCCGGCGCTTTCGCCAGCATGGCTTCCGCCTCTTCGGCGGAGACAGGGCGCTCGAACTCCGCATGGAGCGACAGGCTGTGCCCGGTCATCACCGGTACGCGCACGCAGGTGCCGGAGACTTTCAGGTCCGGCAGCCCCATGATCTTGCGGCTCTCGTCGCGCAGCTTCAGTTCTTCGTCCGTGTAGCCGTCTTCCCCCAGAACATAGTTCATCGGTACGACGTTGAAGGCGAGCGGGACGGCCCATTTCTGCGGCGCGGGGAAATCCACCGCCGCCGGATTGTCGGCAAGGCCCGCCATGTCGCCGGCAGCCGCCGCAGCGACCTGCTGGGTCAGTTCTTCCGACCCGGCCACCCCTGCCCCGGACGCCGCCTGATAGGTGGAGGCAAAAAGGCGCGTCAGGCCCCAGGCGTCGTGCAGGGGCTTCAGCACGGGCATGGCCGCCATGGTCGTGCAGTTCGGGTTCGCGATAATGCCTTTCGGAATGTCCGCCAGCGCATCGGCGTTCACTTCCGGCACCACCAGCGGTACGTCGGGGTCCTTCCGCCAGGCGGAGGAATTGTCGATCACCAGCGCACCGGCCGCGGCGAATTTCGGCGCATACAGGCGCGAGGTTTCCCCGCCTGCTGAGAAGAACACGATGTCCAGCCCGGAGAGATCCGCCGCTGCGACGTCCTCCACCACAATATCCGTGCCGCGGAACGGGACGGTCTTTCCCGCCGACCGGACCGAGGCGAACAGGCGCAGCGAGGCGAGCGGAAAGTCCCGCTCTTCCAGCAGCGTACGCATCAGGCTGCCGACAAGGCCTGTGGCGCCGACGACGCCGACGCGGGGGGGACTGGATCTTGAAAAACGGGGTGACATGGCATTCTCCGGTTTGGAGCCTTTGGAGCGGGAGAGCCGTTGTCAGGAAATGGCCGTCCCGCGCCTTGGCGGGACGTTGGTGAGGGTGGCTGGTTTCAGATCGCACACACCCGCAACGTCCCGCGAAGGCGGGTCGTCTTTGGGGTAATAATGATCTGTGTCTTCAGCATGGCGCGCTGAATAATCCGCCACGCAGCGGAAGTAAAGTGCACTCACGCCGCACCGCCGCGCGCGACGAATGCCGCGGGTTACCCCCCTCTGAGGATCAGCACGGAGCAGTTGGCGTGCAGCGCCGTCTGGGAGGCGTGCGAGCCGAACAGATGGTCGGTCAGGCGGGGATGGTGCGTCGCCATTACGACGAAATCCACGCCGTGCTTTGCGATCACCTTCTGGATGGTCTCGTTCACCGCCTCATGGCTTTCGAACAGGGGCGTGATGGCATGGCCGAGCCGTTCGGCTTCTTCCGCCACGAAGGCGTCGAATTCCGGCTTGCGGACTTCCGGCATTTCCGTGAGGTGCGTCCCCAGCGGATTGGTGACCGTGAGAATCGACACGTTCGCCCCGGCCGGACCGGCCAGGTACACCGCAGACTCTATGGCCAATCGGGACGCCTCCTTGTGGCGCATGTCGACGGGCACCAGAATTTGCGTGATGGGAAAGGGCGGCGTGGTCTGTTCGGTCATGTAAATCTCCTCACCGGCAGCCTAACGGGTCTGGCCACCTTTGTCAGGCGGATGGCCTGCCGCACCGGGCCAGGCCTGCTATGCTCCCGGAAAACGAATCCCAAGGGGGAAATCCATGAAGACGCTGATCCCATTCATCCTGCTCATTTGCGGCCTCGGGCTGGCAGCATTCGTCTGGTACGGTAACAAGCGCGCATCGGAAAAATCTGATGAGGAACGGGTGCTGGAGGCGGTGCTCGAGCAGCAGGAGCAAGCCCGTGCGGCACAGGCCCGCGCAGAAAGCCTGATGTCAGACATCCTCGCCGCGCCGGCCGCCTGCGACGGCCTGACGACCGGAACCGTCTTCCGTCTCTGCGAAATGGAACCGGACGTGGGCGAAGATTGGCCGGACCTGATGGCCACCACTTCCCCGAAAGAACGCGCCTGCCTTCTGGACAGCTTCCACCAGACGAACCGGCACGCCTTTGAGATCCGCAGCGAAACCTATGACGGCGTCGACCCGGACAGTAACCGGATGGGCCGCTTCGTGTCAGACCTCTGCACCGCCGCCCTTTGGACCGACGGCATAGACTATGGCGACACGGACAAACCGCTCAGCGATCTGATCGCGGGTTTCTATGCCGACCGGGCCACCTCGCGGGTCAAACCGGCGCAGTCATACTAGCCCCTGCCCGCCTCAGAGCCGTTCCAGCACATAGACCGTGGCGCCGGCGTTTTCGCCATGCGCGGCGAGGTGGGGGCCATATTCTTCAAACCGGACGGCGACGTCTCCACCTGCGATGCTGCGTTTCAGGCGGCCGCCATAGTCGTCCATCGCCATGCTCTGGTCATTCAGCGAGAACGCCAGCAAGTCACCGGGGGCGAGGATCGCGAGCAGGTCGTCATAGACCGACGCAGGCGCGCCGCCGACGCTGATCACGCCAATCGCCGTCACCGCCCGGTAGTCCCCCGGCTTCACCGGCAGCGGCACGGAGGGGTCGGTTTCCCACAGCTTGTTGTAGATGCCTTTATTGCGCGCCACGGCGAGCATTTCGCCTGACAGGTCCGTGCCGTCGATCTGCGTGAAGCCCGCCTCCGCCAGGGCCGCGCCGGACAGGCCGGTGCCGCATCCGAAATCCAGGATCGGCGCGTCCTTGTCCGGCAAGGCGGACGCAAGCGCTTCGGCGACGCGCCAGGGCGTGGCGTAGCCAGTTTTCAGGATGTCCTGATCGTATTTGCCAGCCCATGCATTGTAGAGGTCGCGCATCCCATCATTGCCGGAAACGCGGTAGACTTTATCGAGGAAATTATCGGTCATGGGAGGAACATACCGGGGCGACGGTGCCCAAGTCCATGTGACCGCCTGTTCCCGGCAAACGCTGCGCGGCCGACCCGGTCCATGACCCGCCTTGTATCGCGTGCTAGACTTTCACACGGTCATCTTCAGAAGGACGGGGAAAAGCCAATGACACCCAGCATGTGGATCGGAGCCGTCGCCGGCCTGTTTGCCGGCTGGATTGTCGGAGCGGTGTTCACCAAGGGGCCGAAGACCCCGATGGAAGCGGTCTCAGGCGATTATGAATCCGGTGGCCTCGGCTGTTTCGCATTCCTGGTTCTCATTGCCGTCTTTGTCGGCGGCGGCGTGATTGCGGGCGCCATACTTGGCGGAGGCGGATAACCCCGCACAGGAAACAGCCCGCCTCATTGCTGAGGCGGGCTTCCTTTTCCGGGCGCGCTTGGTGCAGGGGGTCGCCGGAGCTGCCCGTTGGAGGTTCCAGTGAATGGGTCTTATTTGTTCTGGCGTTCCTTCACGCCTTCCTCGTCGGCGAGAGCGCGGTCTTCCTCGTTGAACTCGATCTCCGCCTCCTCGCCCTTGCCGTAGGCACGGGATTTCTTGGCGAGGGCCGACATGCTGTCCTGCATGCTGCCCTGGCCGACAGCCATCGTCTTGCGGGCATCCATGCCAACACTTTCGGCATCGTCAAAGCTGGCAAATTCAGCGCCGAGGAAGACAACTTCCCAGCCTTTCGCCTCTGCCCGTGCCAGCGCCGCCTTGGCGCCGTCTTTCGTCAGCTCACGGGAGGAATTCTCGCGCCCATCGGTCATGATCACGATCACGGCCTTTTCCGGCTTGTCGGCTTCGGCGAGGCTCACCATGCGGCCGATCGCGTCGAACAGCGGCGTCATGCCACGCGGATTGGCCTCGTCATTGGTGACGTCGTTCCAGTCTTCGGCCTTCACGCCTTTGCGCAACACGTCGAATTGCATGCCGTCCTGGTAGTCGAAGACGGCGAGCGTGACATCGGTCTCGATATCCTCGCCATCCACCTCGCCTTCGTCAGCCTCGCCGACACTTGCGGCATAGGCGTTGACGGAGCCAAGCGCCTCGTCCCAGATGTCGGACATGGAGCCTGTCCGGTCGAGCAGGATGTAGGAATGCACCGCCCCCGGATCTTCTGGTGGTTCAGGCAGGACCTTGGCACTGGCCGTCCCTGCCAGCGCAATCGCAGCCGCGCCGAGTGTGAGTTTTGCGATGAAGGATTTCATCTGGGCGTCCCTTCCAGTTCTTGTGACCAGTTTTGTGACCGGAATAGCCGGCCCCTGTGCGTCTCAAGCCCCCACGGCCCGATTAAGCAAAAGGATCGGCCCGGATTGGGGCGCGTTCGTGGCGGCTTGTTGCCGTTTGAAAGGTAAAAGGCCCGCCAGCGAACCGGCGGGCCTCCCAGTCTGAACAGGCGTTCAGTTTCGGCGTGTTTCTTCCGTATGAAGATGCCAACGACCTTGCGTTTCTGAATATCGGCATACCGCTTAACATCTGCACCGGTCGAGGTATGACTGTCGGAATGGACATGTCGGACACCAACCTGGTTTTGATCAGCGGCCCTGTGGGGGTCGGCAAGACGACATTGGGTGAAGAACTCAGCGGAACACTCGAGTCCGCAGGGGTCGCACACACCTTTGTCGACCTCGACGGTCTGTCCAAAACCTATCCCCGCCCGGAGGATGACCGGTTTGGCGAGAAAATCGCGCTGAAAAACCTTGGCGCAATCTGGACCCATGCATTCGAACAGGGAGTCAGAAATCTCATCGTCGCCCGCGTCATTGAAACGCATGAAGGGGCAAAACGAATCGAGCAGGCTGTCAGTGCCAGGCGAAGCGTGGTGATCGAGCTCGGGGCGTCAGATGAGACGCTTCTCGGCCGGGTCCGGAAAAGGGAAATCGGAACAGGCCGCGCATGGCATGAGCGCCGGGCGCTTGAGCTGTCAGGTCTCCTGAAGCGATCCGGTATTGCAGACGTCTCCGTCGATACGGACCGCAAGTCTGTTCAGACGATCGCGAATGAACTTCATCAGCAGATTGGCTGGCTTTAAATACGTATCAGACTGAAATTCAGTTTCGGTCTTTATAGGGTGTATAGACGGTCCATAGACGGTGTTTGTGAGTGTGTTCGTGAGGCGCCCGTCAGGCGAATTGCGGCGCGATGCGCAGGTTCCGCACCCAGCCGATTTTCTCCATCGCCAGCAGGATGGTGCCATTGTAATCGACGATGCGGTTCCACACGCCCTTGCGCGGCCGGTGCAGCGCACTGGTCGGCTGGCTGTGGTGATGGTCGTGGAAGGCTTCGCCGCCTGTCAGCAGACCGATCAGATGGTCGGCCCAGATAGGCGTCTTCAGGTGGCCCAGCACATTGATGCCGTAGACGGTCGCGTGGAACTGGATGGCCCGGCCGATCACGACACTGGCATGCAGCAGCGCCGTCAGCACCAGCGAGCCGCCCGCCGCCCAGACGATCAGATAGATCGCCGCCGGGATGACGAGGTGCACGACAAGACTGATTTCATTGTAGAAACGGTCCATCCACACGATGACCGGCTGGTTCTTCAGCCACATGGCCAGCGGGCGCTCCATGTCTTTCTTGTCGCGCCACAGAATCCAGCCGACCCAGGCCCAGCGCTTGGATTCGAACGGGTTGTGCGGATCGCCAGGCTTGTCGGAGAACCGGTGATGCTGGGAGTGGTAGTTCACCCAGTCTTTCACATTGCCCTGCATGGCGATGACCAGATTGATCATGGTCAGCACCTGCCCCGGCACGGCAAGCTCCCCCGCCCTGTGCTGCAGGATGCGGTGCAACGGGCCGATGCCGGCATTGCAGACGAAAATTGTGAACGCGATGACGGCAAACGCGATCAGCATGTACCACCAGTGAAAGGTGAGATGGCTGAGGAAGATGCCCAGCAGGACCATGGTGACGAACAGCGCAACGCCCAGAACGGGATACCCGAAAGCCGAAAAGAAGCTGGCATAATTGAACGTTTTCCAGGTCTTCGGAATCGCCAGGGAGCGCGGCAGTGTCATTCAGTTCCTCCAGATGTCATGCGGCCCCCATCCGGATCGCTATCCGGACAAAAGAGGACCTTCACATTCTTAAAGAGTCCCCCGCCGCCGTAAAGCTGAAACAGGCGTCACGTATGCGTTATTGTGCCCGCGGCGCCACCACGTTCCCGGCGCAGTCGGCACGGGTGACAGACGGGGGTGACTGCAGCGTGGCCTTTCGGATAGACAAACCCTGTGCCGGGCGCGTTCGCGTCTTGCGAACGGGGTCAGAACTTCATGGCGGATGAGCGTCTCCTGCAGGCGATCCAGCAGCTTGAGGAACTCGGTGTCGACTTCGAGTCGAGCCAGGACGAAAGCGAAGTCCGCACGCTGTGCGACCTGACGCCCGACTGCCGTGAAGGCGGGGAAAACTCGCTGGTCCTGAACCCGAGGCTCGGGACGTTCTGGTGCCCGAATTGCGAAAGCCATGGCAGCTTCACAGATCTCGTCCGCCTGAAGGAAGAGGTCCGCCGCCAGCGCGCGCAGGAGATGCAACCCCTGCCCCTCGATGCGGAACCGATTCCGGATGAGGCTGCCGTCCCGGCTGTCCGACCATCGGTTCAGGATGCCGATTTCGCCCCTGTCCCGCGCAGAGTGAGCCGCAACCTCGCCAAACAGGAGGCGAAAGTCAGGACGCTGGGCGAGGCCGACCGGCTGGAAGAGCGCTTCCCGCATCTCAAGCCCAAAGAGAAGAAACCCTTCAATGGGGAGAAATTCATCATCTCCCTGCTGGCGCTGGTCTTCCTGATGGCCGGGCTTGCCGCGGCGTCGCTGTCGGGCTTTGCCAACTACCAGGCCTTCTCCAGCTCGGTCGCCGATCCGTTGCAGTCCCGCATCTGGGGCTGGACCGGCGTGATCGCGGCCGTCATCTCTTTCGGCGGATTTACCTTCTTCTACTGGCACACGGCCAATCACCGGATGAAGGAAGGCTGGCGCGCCCTGATCTTCGCCATCGCCGGCATGGGCACATCCATCATCGGCACCGAACGCTATATCGCTGCAAACAATACGGCCGCGGCCGAGGAAGTCGTGCGGGCCGACGCCAATCGCGGCGTGCTGGAATCCCAGATCGCGGACTGGCGGCGCCAGCTGGAGGGCATCCCGCCGGAGACCCGGTCTGTCGAGGGACTGGAAGCCTATCTCTCCGAAGTGGAACGCGTCGGGCGAACTGAACAGAAACCCTATCGCGATGCCCAGAATGAACTCGGGCTCGCCAAACGCCGGGATACGCTTCAGGCTAAGATCGAGGCGGCCAATGCCGAACTGCTCGGCCAGGGCAGCGGCAACCTTTTGACCGACGCGCAAACCCGTACCAATTTGCCTTCCTGGTTCTTCGCCCTGATGCTGGAGGCCTTCTCCAGCCAAGGGACTTCCATCGGGCTGGTCGCCCTGCTCATCCTCTATGGACGGCGCCGGAAGACTTAATCCAATTCCTTGTTTTATTAATCATAATTCCCCGTTCCTTTGGAACGGTCGGGAGAGGCCATGCATAAGCCCTGTGAAGTTCCAATAGCTGGTGCTTCTCCATCTTACCTGCTTAACGGGTCAGTTCAGAAGGAACTGACCCTTTTTTTTGCGCCTGTCCCGAGGGCACCGGCCGGGAGCGGCCCTGCAGCCCGACTTGGACTTGCATTCGGCGCGCTCCGCCCCATAGTCGCGAATGGGAGGAAGCGCGGCGCGTGCAATAGCAATTGCAGGTGACGGCAACTTTCCGTCGTGTCTGGACCTGTGACGAGGAGGCGATACGCCCCCATGAACCTGTTTTTCCGGCTCCTGCGGATCATGCTCTGGGCCTGGTTTGCGAAGACGAAAACTCACATTCTGGATGTGCACACGATCCGCTCCGGCGTGTGGATCGGTGACCATGACCCGATGGGGCACATGACCAATTCCAGATACGCCTCGATCACCGATCTCGGCATCATGAACTTCATGTTCCGGACCGGTACGATGAAGACGTTCCGCAAGCGCGGCTGGATTCCCATCATCCAGCATGAAGCGCTGACCTACTTCCACTCGATGAAGTTTCCGCAGAAATTCGAACTGCAGACCCGTATGGTCGGCTGGGACGGCACCTATATGTGTTTCCGGCATACATTCGTCTCGAAGGGGCGCACCGTCGCCACCAGCCGCATGATCGCCCGGCTGAAAGGACGCAAAAGGGAGAGGGTAACAGCAGACATGGCACTCGAAGCACTGGGCATGCCCATGGACAGCCCGCCCCTGGATAAGCCGTTTCTGGATGCGATCGCTGACCTGAGGGCCGAGCGGGCCTCCCACGCATGAGCCTGCCCCTGATCATAGATTGCGATCCCGGCGTTGATGATGCCGTCATGCTGATGATGGCGCTGGCCAGCGATACCCTGGATGTGCGCGCGATCACGACGGTGGCCGGAAACGTGCCGCTCCGCCTGACCAGCCGGAACGCCCGCATGATGTGCCAGCTGATGAACCGCGGCGACGTGCCGGTCTATGCAGGTTGCCCCGGCCCCATCCTGCGCGCGCCGGTGACGGCGGAAGACTTCCACGGCGAAAGCGGGATTGCCGGGCTCGACCCGTTTGAACCGGATATGCCGCTGGCAGACGGCCATGCGGTGACGTTCCTTGTCGAAACGCTGAAAGCGGCAGCGCCCGGCGAGTACACACTTGTCGTCACCGGCCCGATGACCAACATCGCCGCGGCTCTGATCCTCGACCCGTCGATCGCCAAGGGGATTTCCCGCCTCGTCCTGATGGCCGGTGCCGACAGCGCAGGCGGCAACATCACCCCCTTCTCGGAGTTCAATGTCTTCGCAGACCCGCACGCGGCCGCCATCGTGTTCAGGTCCGGCATCCCGGCCACGGTGATGAGCCTCGACGTCACGCATACGGTCCGCGCAGAACTGCCGCGTATCGAACGCCTGAAAGCCGTTCCGACCGAGCGCGCCGCCATCATGGTGCAGCTGCTGGAAGCCGGAAACGAGCTGGAAGGCCGGTGGAAGGAAGGCCGCAAGTCGCCGATGCACGACCCGTCCACGGTCGCTTTCCTGCTGGCGCCGCACCTGTTCGAAGCGAAAGCGACGACCGTCAGCGTCGTGACGGATGAAGGCGACCGTTTCGGCCAGACCTGTCTCGCCGCGGCGCCGGGCGGCCCGCATGACTGGGTTACCACCGCGGATGCGGACGGTTTCTTCGATCTCATCGCCTCATTGATGGAACGCGCATGATCACCGTTGTCGGCTCCATCAATCTCGACATCGTGGCCACCGGCCCCGCCCTGCCCCGGCCGGGCGAAACAGTTGGCGGCGCCCGGCTTGCCCGTCATCCCGGCGGCAAGGGCGCAAACCAGGCGCTGGCCGCCCGGCGCCTCGGCGCGGACGTGCAGCTGGTTGGGGCCGTCGGCGCCGATGATATGGCCGACGAGGCGCTGAACCTGCTGCAGGCGGGCGGCGTGGACCTCGTCCAGGTGGCTCATGTGAATGGCGAGACGACGGGTGTGGCGCTGATCGCGGTCGATGCGGGGTCCGGCGAGAACCTGATCGTCGTCTGCCCCGGCGCCAACAATGTGCTGCGTCCGGACGATGTGGCACACCTGCCGATCACCCACATGATGGGCGTGCTGGAAGTGCCCGTACCGGCCCTGCTGGCGGCGGCGCAGAAGGCGACGGGCTTTGTCAGCCTCAATCTCGCCCCCGCCCTGCCCGTCCCTGACGCGCTCCTCGCCGAAGCGGACCTGATCTGCGTCAACGAAACCGAGGCCGAAGCCTATGGTGACCAGCTGAACGCATCGGGCGCCTATGTGGCTGTCTCACTCGGTGCCCAGGGCGCCGTGCTCTACAAGGCCGGCGAGGAAATCGCGCGCGCCGCACCGCCGAAGGTGCAGGTCGTCGATACGGTCGGCGCGGGCGATACGTTCACCGCTGCGCTCACTGTCGCGCTGATCGAGGGCATGGCCCCGCAGGACGCGCTTGCCTTTGCCGTGACCGCCGGGGCGCTCGCCTGCACCCGTCCGGGGGCCCAGCCCAGCCTGCCGCAGCGCCGTGACGTCGACGCGCTTGCCCTTGGCGGGAAATGACGGCACCTGTCTGGCAGTCCTTTCCCTGCCCCGTTCCCTGCCGGAGACCCGCCATGCGCCGCCTGCTGCTCAGCCTCGCCCTTGCCGCCACCATCGCCTCCCCGGCCTTTGCCTGGGGCAAGACCGGCCACCGCGTCGTCGCGGCCATCGCGGACGAGTATCTGAGCGACGAGGCCGCCACCGCGGTAGAAGACATCCTTGGTACCGAAAGCATGGCGGAAGCCTCCGACTGGCCGGACTTCATGCGCTCCGACACGTCGGACTTCTGGCGCCGCGAGGCCAATCCCTGGCACTATGTCACCATCCCGGAAGGCGAGGTCTATGCCGACATCACCCCGCCGCCGGAGGGGAACGCGATTACGGCGCTTGCGCATTTCCGCGCTATCGCGCTCGACGAGACCCAGCCGCTGGAACAGCGCCAGCTCGCGCTTCGCTTCATCATCCACCTTGTCGGTGACCTGCAACAGCCGCTGCACGCCGGCAACGGCACGGACCGGGGCGGCAACTCCTTCACCTGCTATTTCTTCGAAGAGCTGACAAACCTGCACGAGGTCTGGGACGAGCTGCTGATCAACAATCAGGAGCTGTCCTACACGGAATGGACTGACTGGCTGACCGCCAAGATCACGGCCGAAGACATCCTCGTCTGGTCTGCCACCACGCCCGGCCAATGGGCCGACGAGAGCGCGGCCATCCGTGACCAGATCTATCCGGACAGCCAGATCCTGTCCTACGACTATGTCTACAAGACCCGCGGCTTCCTGCGCCAGCAGCTGTCAAAAGGCGGCGTGCGCCTGGCGGCCTATCTCAACGAGATGTTTGCGGAGCCGGCCGCCGAGTAGCCTGCGCTCGTGCTTCGACTTCGCTCAACTCGCCCTGTTGATGCGGCGGCGTTGGACGCTGGAGGGGATGTGCAGGCTTTCGCGGTATTTGGCGACCGTGCGGCGGGCGATTTCGACGCCGTAGCCGGTCAGGATTTCCACGATCTGATCATCTGACAGAACGTCGTCCGGGTCTTCCTTGTCGATCAGCTGCTTGATCCGGTAGCGGACGGCTTCGGCGGAATGCGCCTCCCCGCCCCCGGTCGCCGGGATAGCGGCGGAGAAGAAATATTTCAGCTCGAACAGGCCACGCGGCGTCGACATGTATTTGTTGGTCGTGACGCGGGAGACGGTCGACTCGTGCATCTCGATCGCATCGGCCACCTGTTTCAGGTTCAGCGGTTTCAGGTGCGCCACGCCGTGCGCAAAGAAGGCGTCCTGCTGGCGGACGATCTCGCTCGCCACTTTCAGGATGGTGCGGGCGCGCTGGTCCAGTGACTTGATCAGCCAGCTGGCAGAGGCGGCGCATTCGGAGATGAACTCCTTCTCCTGATCGCGCATCTTCAGGGCCGAGACTTCGGCATAATAGGCCTTGTCCATCAGCACGCGCGGCAGAGTGTCGGAGTTCAGTTCGACCGCGAACATGCCATTTGGCAGCTCACGCACATAGACGTCCGGCTGGACGGCGATGGTCGTGTCGGAGGAATAGCCCGAGCCAGGCTTCGGAGAGAGCTGGCGCAGCTCCGACATCATGTCCATCAGGTCTTCCTTGCCGACACCGCAGCGGTCCGACAAGGTTTTCAGGTCATGCTTGGCGACGAGGGCAAGGTTCTCGATCATCGCTTCCATGGCCGGGTCGTAGCGGCCGCGCTCTTTCAGCTGCAGCGCCAGGCATTCCGGAATGGAGCGGGCCATCACGCCCGTCGGTTCAAAGCCCTGGCAGACGTGCAGCACGGCCTCGACATTCGCTTCGTCGGCGCCAAGGTCTTTTGCGACCTCCTCGACCGTCGTGCGCAGGTAGCCGCCATCATCGGTCTCGTCGATCAGGCGGGCCGCAATCAGCCGGTCGGCCGCCGACAGGCCAGCCAGTTGCAACTGGTCGTGCAGGTGCTGGTTCAGCGACACATTGGAAGACGTGTTGGAGGCCATGTCGTAATCGTCGCTGGCAGGCCCTGCCCCGATACCGGACCAGTCTGCCTTGGCGGACGGGCCGGAGACCCCGGCCGGCATGGCGTTGTCGGAGCCCGTGCCCGGCTCGTAAACATCCTCACCCGGCGCATCCAGCTGTTCGCGCGCCTCGCCCATGCCGGAAGAATCGTCGAGCGACATCTCTTCGCGGCGGGCCGGTTCACTGCCTTCACCGGCGCCGTCATTGTCTTCAGATTTCTGAAGCAGCGGATTGCGTTCGATCTCGGCTTCGACGAACTCGGCGAGTTCCTGGTTGGAAAGCTGCAGCAGCTTGATCGCCTGCTGCAGTTGCGGCGTCATGACCAGGGACGTGCCCTGGCGCATGTCGAGTGATTGTTTCATGGCCATAAGCCGCGCCCCCTAAAATCAAGCGGCGAACTGTTCACCCAGATAGACCCTGCGCACATCCTCGTTCTTCAGCACGCTGTCAGGCGGGCCGTCGAAGAGAACTTCACCATCATACATGACATAGGCCCGGTCGACGATCTGGAGCGTTTCGCGCACCTGGTGGTCCGTAATCAGGACGCCCAGGCCACGTTGCTTCAGGTAGCGGACAAGGTCGGAAATGTCGGAAATGGCAAGCGGGTCGATACCGGTGAACGGTTCGTCCAGTAGCATGAAGCTTGGACGTGATGCGAGCGCACGGGCAATCTCGACGCGGCGGCGTTCACCTCCCGACAGGGAAGTGGCGGCCTGATTGCGCAGATGTTCCACGTGCAGTTCGCTGAGCAGGCTGTCGACCTGTGCCATCCGGGCGGCGCGGTCTTTTTCGACCAGTTCCGCCACGGCCAGTACATTCTCTTCCACTGTCATGCCCCGGAAAATCGAGGCCTCCTGCGGAAGATAGCCCACGCCGAGGCGTGCGCGCTGATACATGGGAAGACGGGTCACATCCTCGCCGTCGATCGAAATTTCTCCCGTATCGACGCCGATCAGGCCCATGATCATGTAAAAGCAGGTCGTTTTGCCGGCCCCGTTGGGTCCAAGCAGGCCAACAACCTCTCCGCGCTGAAGAGAAAGCGAGACATCCCGCACGACCTGTCGCTTGCCAAATGACTTGGCAATATTCTTAACGACAAGGCCTTCGGCCGACTCGGTCATCTTTCTCTGGAATCCCTTTCAGTGCGGACGTTTGTTGCCCGGTACGACTGTTACCTTCACATGCTTAAGATCGGTTTCACGATCCCTTTTAAATTTACCCGTTCGACCCAGTTTCGGAATCCGGGTCGATCATCATGCGGGTGCGGCCATCGCCGCCATCCAATGTGGTGCGCCGGTTCGTGATCTCAAGCTTGAGCACTTTTCCTTCTGCCACATCGCGCCCGCGCATCAGGGCAACTTTGCCGGTCATCGTGATTGTGTCGCTGCTCGCCACATAGACGCCGCGGTCCCCTTTCGCCTTCAGCTCGGGCGTGACGTAGAAGACATCACCATCAGCCGTCATGGACTCGATCTGGCCGAAACTGCCCCCCACCGTGCTGGTGGCGTCGCCTTCCTTGCTGGCGAAGACCATCGTCACCTTGTCGGCGCGCAGTCGGGCATCGCCCTGCTGGATGTCGACATTACCGATCAGCAGGACCTTGCGTTCCCGCTCAAGGCTCTCCGTCCGGTCGGAATTGATGTAGATCGGCCCGCCTTCGGACGAGATCTGTGCGTGGGCCGGGGCAGTGAAAGCCGCGAAACCGCCCGCCAGCAGAACGCCGAGAATCCTAATTCGAGCCATCTGTTTCACCTTCACCCGTCGTTTCCATCTGGACCGGCGCCGCCCTGGCGGGCGCCGGATATATTACAGTGCGCACATTGCCGACACAGACAACGCGGTCGCCATCGTCGAGAACTTCATACGAGTCACAGCGGATGTCGCCAAGAGGACCTTTTCCCTTCAGCGGCGAAAGCCCCTCGATCCGGCCTTCCCCGACAAAGACCCGCGCGCCCTTCGACACGAAGGTGTAGCCCGACGCATCAGTGATGCTGACATTGTCATACAGTTCCAGAATGCCCGCGGCGCGGTCGTACATGCCGGACGGGGCACTGACCAGGCTGCCCGTCTCGTCAGTGAGGACCGGCGCGACCAGGTCGACCGTCTGGCCTTCGCTACGGCGACGGCGGGCCGCATCTGCCGTGATCTGAAAGCTCTGGCCTGTGGAATCCCGGCCGGTGAAGCGCGGGTTCACCATGGTGACCGAATCGCCCTTCGACACGGCGACGGGCTGGGACTCGCTGGTCAGGGCGCTTTTAATGATGTGACCGGCGAAAAAACCGATCGAAACCGCCGCGCCAGCCACAAACAGCATGCGCAGCATCCGCACCCGTTCAGACCGCTTGCGAGCCTGCGCCAGCGTCAGCTGGCGGCGCGGGGCCCAAAGCGAGGCCGGATCATGATGTGTGGCGGCGTCCATGCCGGTGGCGAACCTGTAAGCAACTCAGCTGTTTTGTGTACCCGCGATCCTGCCATGACAAAAGCGGCGAAGGCATGACCAGCGGTCAGCTATGGGCAAAAATGTCCTGTTCGTCCCAACCGGCCAGGTCCAGCCGGGCCCGCATGGGTAGGAAATCGAAGCAGGCCTGCGCAATTTCAAGGCGTCCCTCGCGGATCAGCATCGCTTCCAACCCTGCCTTGATCTGGTGCAGGTACAGCACATCAGAGGCGGCGTACTGCATCTGCGCATCGCTGAGCTCGGCCGTGCCCCAATCCGAGCTCTGCTGCGCTTTCGACAGCTCCGCTCCGGCCACTTCGCGGGCGACATCCTTCAGGCCGTGGCGGTCTGTGTAGGTGCGGGCGAGCTTCGAGGCGATCTTCGTACACCAGACCGGCGCGCAGGTGATTCCCATCCAGCGCAGCATCATGGCAATGTCGTAGCGGCCGTAATGGAAGATCTTCACGACCTTCGGATCTGTCAGCAGCGCCTTCAGGTTCGGGCAGTCATAGTCCCGCCCCAGCTGCACCAGATGCGCCGTGCCGTCGCCGCTCGAGAGCTGGACCAGTGTCAGGTGGTCGCGATGGAGATTGAGGCCCATGGCCTCGCAGTCGATGGCGACAACAGGGCCGAAATCGAGTTCGGCCGGCAGGTCGCCCTTGTGAAGTGTGATCCCGTTCATGACCGGGCTCTAGCATGAAAGCGGTTAAGGGCAAGTGTGAGCTGCCGCGCGGGCAGGCCTTGGCCTCCCCCGCCGGGTGGATAGCGTGTTGGATAAGACCCCCGCCCGACACTCAAAAACACAATATACAGACCATCTATACGCCCTCTACAGGAGCCAGAAATGACCTCAGACGAGCTTGCCGCCCTGGCCGCATCCATGCCTTTCGCCAAACTTATCGGCTTTCAGGTGATCGAGGCCGGAAAGGACAAGGTCGTCGCGCAGGCCACCGTCCGCGACGATCTCTGCACGGCGGGCGACATCGCTCATGGCGGTTTCCTGATGACGCTGGCCGACTGCGCCGGCGCGCTCGGCGCCTTTCTCAACCTGCCGGACGGCGCGAAGACGACCACCACGCCCGAGAGCAAGACGAACCTCATCGCCGCCGCGCCCGCCGGCTCTGTCCTCACCGCGACCGCCACCCCGGTCAGCATCGGCCGCCGCCTGCAGGTCTGGCAGACCCGGATCGAACGCGAAGGCGGCAAGCTCGTCGCCCTGACCACCCAGAGCCAGATGAACCTGTGAGGCCGGCGCTGTCAGCGGCTACAAATGGCAGCTATTCGCCGAAAGTGGACTTTGCCGAAAGTAGATATTCCCGTCCACGAGTACTCACGCGAAATCGCGCCTCAGCGAACGCCAGCACTAACTTTCATCGGGATAGTCGCGCAATCCGTGCACATGAACGTCTCGACCAGAATGAGCTTTGAGGATTTGTGTGGCTACAACTTCGTCAGCTTCGCTCCACGTGCGTACCCATATAACGAGACCTCCGTGTGATAGTTCATCGGCGATATAGTCCGCATGACGTTGATCTATCATTCTGGCCAGAAGTGTACCGATGGCTACGCCACTTCCGCCACCAACTGCCAATGCAATCAGCGCGGCAGCAAATGCGCCGCCACCTGCGACGACCGGCACAAACGCTGCCAACGCTCCAACATATGTAAGTGAGGCAATGACAGCCCCCTCGGCCGCTCCAGATGTTTCTGTCGTCGCATATGCGATTGTGGCCGCGTCGGGATCATCTTCCAAATCACGCACAGACTGGAACTTGTGACCTAGCTTTTTCTCAACTGCATGTGTTGAAGCGAGCAGACTGATTTCCGTGCGGTTGAATCCACGCGTCAACAGCTCATCGATCGCCGCCTGCATATCTTTCTCAGTCTGGAAGACAGCGACGGCCTCACGAACAGCAAGTATTGCCTTATCCTTCATCATTCATCTCCATCCGAAATCACAAACCAAACGGATACGTATCGGGTGCGCCTTCGGGGCCTTTGCCCGGTAACGGTGTTACAGCAGAAGATTCCCTGAACCAGACAAGCCCGTCGAACTGGTGGGCAAGATTGGCCTCGAAATAGTGGCTCCAACGTTCCGTTTCCGGACGATAGATGACGCCGATAGCCCGTTCGAGGCGGACCTGGTCCAGCGCCTTTCGAACATCATTGTCTTTTCGCCAGCTGGTGAAGCTGGCTGTCAGGCCCGCATCCTCAAAGATGCGTTCCCAGGAGTCCGGCCGGGCAGGAATGACCTTCTTTACCTTCGCGGCACTGCCCCAATCGTCCGCCGCCATCACCGTGCCGGTGCTCGTCGCAAAGCCGATTGACGCAACAGCGTCGCCAAAGTGTTCGCGGCACAGTTGACCAATATTGAACTCACCCCGTTCGCCCATGCCGGTGGCCCCGGCATTGCCGATATGGGAGTTGTGCGCCCAAACGATTGCTTTTGACTTTGGCCCCGCTTGTTCCAGTAGCCGCAGAAGGGTCGAGAACATGTGCTGGTCGCGAAGATTCCATGTGCTCACCGAGCCATGATACATGGCGCGGTAGTACTGTTCGGCTGCCTGGACCACCCGGGCATTCTGTTCGGCATCGAAAAATTCGTCGCCGTCCGTCATGGCATAGTCCAGGCGCTGGTCGAGAAGATCCAGCAATTGGCGCACCACCTCATCCTCGCAGGTGCGGCCTGTTCGCATGGCTTGCGCGCCGTAAATTTGCGGCCGCCCCACATAAGGCGACAGGCAGGCATAACGTTCTCTCGCGATGGCTGCCGCTTTCTTGTCGACCCGGTCGAGATAGGCAAGCACTTCGGCGATGGATTTGTCGAGACTGTAGACATCAAGGCCTCGCACAGCGACGCGCTCCTCCGCTGGCTGGTTGGCGTTCCAGTCGCGCAACGCCGACAGGCAGTCTGCAAACTCCCGGTTTCGCCACATCCAGCGCGGAAAGTTCACGAAAGCATCGCGCTCACCCCAGGGTTCGCGGCCCCTGACATAGCGGTCAAGCTCGGCCGCATCCGGCCAGTCGCCCTCGATGGCAACAATCCGGAAGCCATGCTGGTCGACGAGGTGCCGGGTGATCGCCGCACGCGCCATGTAGAATTCAGATGTGCCATGCGTGCATTCGCCGAGCAGCACGACACGTGCCTCGCTGAATTCGTCCAATGCTTCAGCAAGCGTATCGTATGGGTGACTTTCAGGAAGCGGCAGGCTACGCCCCGCGATCAGGTCCGAAAGCTCTGCATTCGCGGGGACTCGGGCGGTTGCCATTATTCCTCGCCGAGAAGCGGTTGTTGGAGGAGTTGGATGACTTCGTCGTCTGACAATTGATGGAAGTCCCGGTAATAGCTGCCCACCGCGCCAAACCGGTCAGGGGCGGCAAGCACAACCGTATCGTCCACCATTTTGCCGATAGCGTGCAGGGTATCCGGTGCAGCGACCGGGACCGCCACAACGATCTTGGCAGGGCGTCGTTTGCTGACCGCCAAAATGGCCGCTTTCATGCTGGTGCCGGTCGCAATGCCATCATCGACCAGGATCGCGGTGCGGCCTTCCGCCCGCACAGGCTCCTTTCCCGGCAAGTAAAGTTTGCGCCGGCGCTCAATCTCCTCAAGTTCTGGTTTTGCAAGATCGGCTATTTTCCCGGCATCGAGCCCGGTGGCCCGCATGACCGGATCATTGGTCACGATCTCTGCGCCTTCACCGTCAACAACCGATGCTGCCGCGACTTCTGGTTGCCAGGGCACACCAATCTTGCGGACCATCAGGATATCGAGCGGGGCATTCAAGGCGTCCGCGATCGGTCGGGCAACCGGCACGCCGCCACGAGGCAGGGCGTAGATGACCGGGGCCTTGAATTCGTGTGCTGACAGGGCCCGGGCGAGGAGCATGCCGGCTTCCGCGCGGTCCGCCATCGGCAGGGGGATCGTTTCCCGCCCGGCGGGCGCCAAATGTTTCGAGAACCATGCGCCGGACAAGGCGAGGACCTTGTCGAGTGTTCCTGGTTCCTCGAAAAGGTGACTGGCGTTCGGCACAACACTGATGCGGTGTTCACAGGTCATTCGCGCCGCGGCGGCCTCATTTAGTGCCAGGACTTCCCGGTCATTCCCTCCGACAATCAGAAAGCTTGGCGCGCGCACATGCGGAAGAGCATCGCCGGGCAGATCAGGCCGGCCGCCGCGGGACACAACCGCCCCGATATGAGGCGAGGCTGCCGCAGCGGCCAGGGCTGCGCCTCCGCCTGTACTCGCGCCGAACACACCGATTGGCAGGTTCTGCAAACGCGTTTGCTGGCGCGCCCAGTCGACGGCCAGCACAACACGTTTGGCCAACAGTGCGATGTCAAAGACATTGCGCCGGTCGCCTGCCTCGCCCTCTGTGAGGAGATCGAATAAAAGCGTTGCAAACCCAAGCTGTTCGAAGCTGCGCGCGGCATATGCGTTACGCGGGGAATGCCGGCTGGACCCGCTGCCATGGGCAAAAATGATGAGGCCCCGTGCTTTGTCCGGCACGGTCAAGAAACCACCAAGCCCTTCAGGCCCGATGCGGATATCTTCCGTTTGCATCATGTGGGCACCTATCATTTTGAGTATACCACAGTTTCACGGCTGTGGCTCCTCGCTCGCGGTCATCGGCGTTTGCATAGCTGTCTTAATTTCTCAACAGGTGCCGTTGATTTGCATACTCCCATTTCGTCGACCGCGCTGTTGCATCGGCTGGAACAGGAGAACTCATACGGCATGATACACTTTCTGAAGGCGGACTTTCAATTCAACGCGAGACTGGCCCGGGATCAAAAGCGCGCGTTGAGCCGCACGTAATATTGACCGCCATCAGTATCGTAGGGCGCATTGCGGGAATAGATCAGTCCCTTGCTGGCTTCCAGCACAGCCTCGTCCGGATATTGGTTGAACAGGTTTTCCGCGCCAAAGCGCACGGTCAGAATGTCATTGAGTTCAACCGACATACTCGCATCAACGAAAACTTCCGAACCGAACTCCTGAACGAAATCGGCATCCTGATTGGTATAATCCACCCAGGGGCCGATCCATCTGAGCCGTGTATCGAAGGCCCACGCTCCGCGCCGAAACCCCGCTGAAGCATGAGACGAGAAGCGCGGATAGAGCCGCTCAAACCGGTCCACCCGCGACGGGTTGTCGACGAAGTCGGAATTCAGCACGTCGGTATTGTTGTAGTTGAACGACAGGCCCAGGGAGAGGTCGCCGCCCGTCAGCCGCCGGTCATAGTCCAGCACCAGATCGATGCCGGACGTCCGCGTGTCGAAGCTGTTCTGGTAGAACCCGACCTCCGTTATGCTTTCCCCGCCCGGCACACCCAATGACGCAAGGCGCCTCCGCTCAACCGTGTTGAGCGTATAACTTTCCGATGTAAATATCCGGTCACGGACCTCTGTTCTGTAAACGTCTGCGCTGGCAACCAGCCCCTCCAAAGGCCGGAAGACCAGCCCTGCAGAAAGATTGACGGAGGTTTCGGGCTTCAGCGGTGAGATATAGACCTGCGGCCGCTCGCTGAGAATGCCCGCCACCGGGCCTGTGGGGCTGAAGCGGCCATTGGTAAAAACGTCCAGCGTGTCGGGAGCGACCCCCTGCGAAGTCCGCTCTGAAAAAAGTTGCGCCGGTGTCGGCGCCTTAAACCCGGTCGAGATCGTGGCACGGAAGGCAAGGATCGCCAGCAAATCCCGACGATAGGACAGCTTGCCGTTCAGGCGGCTACCGAATGTATCGAACTCCTCGAAGCGCAAGGCAAGGCCCAGCTGGCTGTTGTCACCGGGACGCGCTTCGGCATCTGCATAGGCGGCCCAGTTGGCCTGATCATATGTTTTCGCCTGATCCCGCGTGTAGCCCGGAAATCCGTTCGATCCGGAGGTCAGGCCATCTACCGCGCCGGAGCCGATTTCATACGAGGCCGGATCGCCCGCCACGATGGCGTAGCGTTCCAGCCTGTGCTCCAGACCGAAGGCGAGATCGATTGACTGGGCGAAGGACAGTGGTGCGGAGAGCCGGGTCTGGAAATCCGCATTCAGATTGAATTCCTGCTGGCGCAGGCCGCCTGCATCGAACTGCGTCGGACTGTCCGGCCCCATGGAGGCGTTGATCGTGCCATAGAGAAAATAGTCGATTCGGTTCTCGCCAACCCCGGCACTGAAATCATAGGACAGGCCGCTTGCCCATATACCTTTCAGACCAAGCGTTGCGGACAAATCGCTCTCTTCTTGACCGAATTGCGGGGTGAACCCGTTGGGATAGACATCGATCAGCGACCAGTCGCCGAAGGCCTCGCTGGCGGCGTAGACACTGGGCGTGGCGGGACTGCGCCAGTTGAAGTCGCTCACGCCTTGCCCCTGGCTTGCGCTGACGAGGGTGTAGAGCTGGCCGAAGCCGGTATCCCGGTCCGCTGTCAGCAACGCCCGGAAATCCTCCCGTTCCGGCTGCCCCCATTTCTGGACCGGATCGGCAATGTCGGCATCCGGATGGTCTTCCAGGTATTGCAGGGCATCGAGGCGCTGGCGCGCACGCGATGTCGGTGCGGCATCGCTATAGTCGAGGCTGAGCCGGAAGCCACCCTGGGGGGCCCGCGCTCCGCCGCCCAGGCCTAGGCGCTTCTGGATTCCGTCACCCTCATAGTACTGGCTGTATTGGGCGAAGCCTTCCGCCAGCGCGTCATTGCGGGTGATGATGTTGATCACTCCCGCAATCGCATCCGATCCATATTGCGCCGATGCCCCGTCTCGCAGGATTTCAACACGCTGGATGGCATTGGTAGGGATCTTCGAAAGATCCGGTGACTGAGACCCGCCTGCATTCAGCATGGCGGAACGGTGGCGCCGCTTTCCGTTGACGAGGACCAGCGTGTGGTCCGCAGACAGGTTCCGGAGGCTGTAGGGACGCACGAACACGGCGCCGTCGCTGAGCGGGCGGCGCTGGACAAAAAAGCTGGGCAGGATGTTTGCCAGAACGTCGGAGAAGTCGTCGGACACGGGTGCGGTCAGGTCTGTCTGGTCTAGCACATCAACCGGCGACGGGCTTTCCCAAGCCTGCAAGCCTGCCCGAGAACCGGTCACAATGATCGTGTCATAGGTGCGCGGCAAGTCCGCCACCGGCGGGGGCAGCCGCACGGGACGGATCGCGGCAGTGTCAGGAGCAGGCCGTGCAGGCACAGTCCCGTCTGGCTGCTGGCGCCGAATGATCCAGACCCCGTTCCCATCCTGGCTGACGCTCAGGGATGAACCGGACAACAAGGCCGACAGCGCCTCATCGACCTGCATGTCACCAGACAGCGGCCCTGCCCTGAGACCAGCCAGATCTGCCGCTTCCGCAATGATGACGACATCCGTCTGCTCCGCCAGCAAATTGATCGCGTCAGCCAGCGGCATATCCGGCACGCGCAGGGAATGGGTCTGCGCAACCGCCGGAATCACCGCGGCCAGGCAGGTCAGCAGGAGCAGGCAGACCGATCGCATTCGTCCCTCAGGGAGGCCCTCGCATTCCGCGTTGGAGTCGCTCCTACGAAACCGATGGCGATGACAGGCAGATGACAATAGCCGCTCTCAACGGTCATTCCTCCGCATGTGAAACCGAAATGCCGCAGTCAGGCCTGCGCCGGACGTCAGGTTTCCGCCAAAAGGGACCGTAGCGCCCGCACAAGCTGAAAGCACTGGTCCGGCGTGTTGTAGAGCGACGGCGTCACCCGCACGCAGGCACCCTTGTGAACGCCATCCCGGTGTACAGCGAAAATCCCATGTTTCTCCACCAGCGCCTTCACGATAGCCTTGTTGTCATCGACGCTCGTCTTGCCCTTGAAGCGGAAGGAGGTGATCGCCGCGTGCAGGCGCGGGTCTGATGGCGTCAGGATCTCGATCCGGTCGTCGCCGCGCATCTCCTCGGCCCAAAGGTTGCGCAGGTAAGCCACACGGGCAGCCTTTTGCGCCGGGCCGACGAGTTCATGGAAATCGAGCGCGTCTTTCAGCGTCAGAAAGGTCGCGAAATTCGTCGTGCCGGTATGGATGCGGTGGTAGATCGTACCGACGCCTTCTGGCCGTTCGGACATGTCCGGAGAAATATCTGCCAGCCGGTCCTGCCGGATATAGATCAGGCCGGCGCCTATCGGGGCGCCGATCCATTTATGCAGATTGAAGCCGACAAAGTCCGCGCCAAGGTCTTCCATCCGGAAGTCGGTCTGCCCCCAGGAATGTGCTGCATCGACGATACAGTCGACGCCGAAACTGCGCGCTATCTCGACAATCTCGCGCACGGGGATCATCAGGCCGGTGCGGTGGCTGATATGAGTCAACAGGAGGAGGCGCACCTTTGGGTTCGCGGCCAGGGCCTGCCGGTAGGTGTCTATCAATTGATCGTAAGTGACCGGTTCGGGAATATCGATGCGGACAACGGACGCCCCTTCCCGTTCGGCCTTGGTATCCATCGCCGTCTGGATGGAGTCGTAGTCGAGGTCGGAATACATGACCGCATCGCCAGGCTTCAGACGGTTGTAGCCGCCGACCAGAGCCTGCAGGGATTCGGTGGCATTGCGGGTGAAGACGATCTCGTCCGCTCCGGCGCCGAGGAAATCCGCGATGCGCTCATGGATCGGCTGGATTTCCGCGTAATAGTCCCGCCGGGCATACCAGGAATTGTTGCGGTTCACCTTTTCGGTATTCCGGATGAAGGCCTCAAGGACCGGCTTTGCCATCAGGCCCCAATAGCCATTCTCGAAATTCACAATGTCGGGCGTGACATCATATTGCGCCACAATCGGGCGCCAGACGGCCTCATCGCTGGCGATTTGTTGCACTGTGCGCCCTCCTGTTTCCGCTGACCCCGGCGCGGCAGCGCAGGCCGTTTCTGTCGCAAAGGACGCCGCTGCAACAGCGGCGCCCTTCATGACCAGTCGTCTGGTAAAGTTCATGTCTCTTCCCGAGATCAGAAGCTGAGATCGAGGCGGACGTAATACTGGCCGCCATCGGTATCATAAGGGGCATTCCGGGAATAGATTAGCCCCCGGCTTGCCTGATAAGTCGCTTCGTCCGGATATTGGTCGAAAACGTTCTCGGCTCCCACGCGGACTGACAAATTATCGTTCACCTGATAGGTCGCGCCGAGATCGAACAGCACCATCGCGCCGAAATCCTGGAAGATGTCGCCGGTGGAGTTGCCCGAATAGTCACGCCATTCGCCATAGTAGCGCATCCGGCCGAACATATCCCACTTGCCGAGCGTGTAGTTCGCCTGAAGGTTTGCCGTGTTTTCCGGGATACCCTTCTCGAACCGGTCAGCCGAGGTCGTGTTGGCCGCGAAGTCACCGCCGGTCACTTCCGTCTTGTTGTAGTTGTACGCGCCGGTGAGGTTCACTTCGCCCGGTCCGAACGCGAAATTGTAGGCCATGACAAGGTCGAGGCCCTTGGTGCGCGTGTCGAAGTCGTTCTGGAAGAAGTTGACCCGCGTGATGCTTTCCGCACCCGCAACGCTCAATGCAGCAAATTCTGCACGTTCTGCATCCGTCACAACGAAGGTCGACGAGGTGCTGAGGCGGTTGGTGACGTCGATCTGGTAGATATCCAGCGTCGCGGTTAAGCCGAAATGGGTGTTCCAGGCGAGACCGGCTGTGATGTTGTCGGACTCTTCCGGCTCGAGCGGGAGGATGTTCACACCGTCACGCTGGCTGATCACTTCAGCGACTGCACCCTGCGGGCTGAAGCGGCCGCTGGTAAAGATGTTCAGCGTTGTGGTGTCGAGCCCCTGCGACGTCCGCTCCGAGAAGAGTTGGCCAGGGGTTGGCGCACGGAAGCCAGTGGAGGCCGTTGCGCGGAGGGCAAGGCCCGGCGTCAGTTCGAAACGGGTCGAGACCTTGCCGGTCGTGCTGCTGCCAAATTCGGAATAATCCTCGTAACGGACGGCACCGCCCACGGTCCAGCGATCTGTAACCGGAGCTTCCACATCCACATAGGCGGCGTAGCTGGTCTGGTCCGAAGAGCCGGACTGGTCCGGGGAGAAGCCAGGGAAGCCGTTGGACCCGGACGGGAAACCTTCCGCAGCCAGCGGACCGACAGCGAAGGAAGCGTATTCGCCCTGACCGATCTCGTATTCCTCGTTACGGCGCTCGGCACCGAAGGCGAAGGTCAGATTATCGGCCAGGAAGTCCAAGCTGGCCAGGTACACGAAGTCGGCATTCAGGTTGAGTTCGGTCTGTGTCAGCGTGCCGATATTGAAGGAGGTCGGGCTGGCCGAGCCGAGTGACGCGTTGATGGAATCATACATGAAGTATTCGATCTGGTTCCGGCCGTAGCTGGCGCTTAGGTCATAGGAAAACGCCCCGTCGTCAGCACTGCGCAGACCGCCAGTCAGCGAGAAGTCATTATCGTCCTGGCCGAAGCGCGGCGTGAAGCCGGCCGGATAGATTTCAGAGAGATCGTAGGCCGGATCAATCGTACTGTCGCCGAATGCGCTGGTCGACAGAGGGTTCCGCCAGTTGAAGTCCGTGACGCCGGTACCGAAGCCGTAGGTGCTGAAGACATAGGCTTCGGAATTGGCGAAATCATAGGCGCCGTTCAGGGCAAAGCGATAGGCTTGGCGTTCCGGCTGGCCCCAGTTCTGGACCGGGTTCGGCACTTTGAGGTTCGGAAAGGCCTGTTGCAGGGCGATGGCGTCTGCGCGCTGGCGCGAACGGGAGGTCGGCTGGGCATCGGTGTATTCGCCGGACAGGTTGAGGAACCCGTTGTCGAACTGGTATCCCTGCTGAGCGCCGAGGCGGTATTGCTCGCCGTCGCCTTCATAATACTGGCCGGCCTGGGCAAACGCGTTCGTACCAGCCTGGTCGTCCAGAATGATGTTGATGACGCCCGCAATGGCGTCGGAACCGTACTGGGCCGAGGCACCGTCGCGCAGTACTTCGATCTGCTTGATCGCATAGGACGGGATCTGGGCAAGGTCAGGTGCCTGCGCGCCATTGGAACCGAGCAGCGCAGAGCGGTGCATACGTTTGCCATTGATCAAGACCAGCGTGTGATCCGCCGAAAGCGAACGCAGGCTGGCCGGGCGCACGAAGACCTGACCGTCTGCCATCGGAAGGCGTTTCACATTGAAGGACGGTACGAGTTGGGACAGCGTGTCCATAACTTCGTCAGACGCGGTCAGGTCGATAGCTTTTTCGGAGATGACGTCTACCGGCGCGAGGCTGTCAAAGGCCGTGCGCGGCGCCCCCCGCGTACCGGTGATGATGACCGTCTCCTGGACGCTGGTATCGTCCTGCTCGGCTGTTGTCTGGGCAAGTGCCGCGTTGCTGAAGCACAGGGCGGCGCCCGATGCCGTCAGGACGAGGGCCTTGCGCAGGCTGATCGAAGTTTTCATGACTTTCCCCTCATGGTGAACCGTGCGGGGTGAGGCATCACACCCGCGCCACGCTCCTGCGTGGTCAGGGGGAAGACAGATCAGACGGCGGCGCGTTTCAGCGAATTTGCGAACTTCATAAAAGGTTCATCGCGGGGCCCGTCAGAGGCCCTTCGAGATCACGATTTCCGTATCGTTTTCGCGCACATCAATCGGATAGGCCGTGTCTAGACCGGCCAGCACCTGGCCTATCTGCTGAATGGAAAAAGACAGGGTGAGGCGCATGTCCGCCGGAGCGCCGGGGGCGAGCCTGACCGGGCGGTCGCTGTACTGGTTCATGTCCGCAACGATGTCATGAAGCGGCGCATCGACGAAAGACAGTCGTCCGGACCGCCAGGATAGTTCCTTCTCGGCGTCGAACGGCTCGACCGGCCCGAGGCGCAGGGCAGCCGTGGAGACGATCCGGTCTCCGGCGCGCAGGTCGCGCGTCGCGGCGTCCGCCATGACGCGGACATGCCCGCTGTCGACAGACACAGACACATGTCCCGTCCGTTTCTTGATATCGAACCGGGTGCCGAGAACGCGGACCAACACGCTGCCGGTATCGACGGTCAGCGGCCGGCCTTCGTCGCGCGCAATATCGAAATAGGCATTGCCGCCGGCCAGCTGGAGGTTTCTCGCCTTCGCAGAGAATTCGCCGCGGACCTGGCTGGCACCGCCAAGCGTAATCTCGCTGCCATCGGACAGGGTGAACGTCTTGATCTCTCCTCGTGATGTGGAGAGCAGAATGGGCTCTGGCGGGACAGGCGGGAAAGCCAGCAAACCGATACCTGCGGCACAGGCCAGGCTGGCAGCAAGACCGCCACCCAGCAGCAGGCGTCGCGACATCGCCCGGCGCGCCCGGAACGTTTTGACATTGTTCCGATCTGTGAGGATGTTCTCGACGTATTCGACATCTGCCAGCCCATCCCAAAGGTGCCGGGCTCTTTCGAACGCCAGCCTGTGCGCCTCGGATTCGGCAAGCCAGGCGGCAAAGGCCCGCTCATGTTCCGGAGACCCTTCGCCGGACGCAAAGCGGAGCACCCAGGCACGCGCCTCGGCGTCGTGTGCCGTATCCGATGCGAAGGGTTTGCCCGGCGGGGACTGTGCGGGAATCTTCATTGCGCAGCTTTACCCGTCCAGCCCGGCCTGAAGCAGCGCCATGATCTTGCTGAGCTGCCTGGAAATGTCAGCTTCGCTCCAGCCCGTATCCTGCTTGATTTCTGCATAGGTCTGCCCCCTGAACCTGCTTCGCAACAGGATCTCCTTCTGCTTTGGCGACAGCTGCCGCATCGCGTTCGCGACCCGCTCAAGGTCCTGCTTTCCCATTAAGACAGTTTCAGGCGAGATTTCTTCCACATCAGGCGAAAAATTTCCTTCCATCTGGCTTTTTACGAAATTTCGCCCACGCCGGAGCTTGTCGTTCGAATTCAAGCCTAAATTGATGGCCGTCCGGAACAGGAAGGCGCGTGGGGAGCGGATCCGGCTGAGGTCCGACAGCCCGACGAGCTTCGAAAACGCCGCCTGTGCCACATCTTCCGGTTCGGGTGGCCCTGCACCATGGATTTTCCTGAGGCGGCCAACCAGTTCACCATAGTGCTGGCGGAACAGGTGATTCAGGAAACGTGCACGATCCGCCGCATCGTCCTGTCTGCCATCCGGCCCAGGCACGGTCACCGCATTTGCAAATGTGCCGGTTGGAACGGTGTCGTCCGGAGAGGATGGCTTCGCCTGCATGTTGCTCCTTCAGGTCTTTCCCGCGCTCTTGAAGAAGAAACGCGACGGATTCGTGAAGAGCTTTTGAAACAACTGTAACAACGCCATCCGGCGCCTCCCGCTCACAACATTCCCGATCCACCGCGCAACCGCTGGAGTCCTAGCGGCACAATTTGATCGCACTCAGCGAGACAATGGCTACTTTGGGCCAATTCGAGCCGCTCAGAAAGCCAGCACCCAGTCGACTTGCACCCTCAGGCCGCGCTGTGTTCTGGCGTCGCGGCAGAAAGTCCGTCTATGTTTGCCCCTTGAACGGTGCGAAACGAAGAAGGACGTGTCGAGCGGATGAACCGGAGACAGATGTTGGGGGCGGCCAGTACGATGCTGGCGCTGGGGCCTCAGATAGCTATGGAGGCGGTGGCGCAGGTAAAAGTTCAGGCGGGCGGGCCGCCGGTTCTCCTGCCGCCGCGGCTGAAGGCGGGGGACACAGTCGGCCTGATCGAACCGGCCTCGGCCACATGGGAGCCGTTCGCCATCCAGCTGATCGAGGAAGCGCTCGCCAATCTCGGCCTGAAGTCCAAACGGGCGCACAACATCCTGGACCGCGACGGCTATTTCGCGGGCGACGACAAGGCCCGTGCGGACGGCGTGAACCAGATGTTTGCCGACCCGGAAGTCGCCGCCATTATGAGCGTGCGCGGCGGCTGGGGCACGGCGCGGATCCTGCCCTGGCTCGATTTCGATCTCATCGGCCAGAACCCGAAAGCCCTCATCGGATACAGCGACATCACGGCCCTGCACCTCGCCATTCAGGCTAAGACAGGCATGGTCACCTTCCACGGACCGGTTGGCATTTCCGCCTGGGGTAAGCGCTCGCTGGAAACGTTCAAGCCGCTGCTGTTCGATGGCGCAACACCGGATTATGTAAATCCGGTCGCCACGGAAGACCGGCTTGTGCAGCGGAAATGGCGTACCCAGACGATCACGCCGGGCACGGCCCGCGGGCGGCTTCTGGGGGGCAACCTCACCGTCATGACCGCCCTTGTCGGCACGCCCTACCTGCCCTCTTTCGATGGGGCGATCCTGTTCTTCGAGGATATCGACGAAGCCGTCTACCGCATCGACCGGATGCTGACGCAGCTCGGCCAGGCGGGCATCCTTGGGCGCGTTGCGGGGGTGATCGTCGGCAACTGCACCGATTGCAGCCAGGGCAGCAGCATCGGCGGATTCACGCTGAGCGAAATCCTGACACACCATCTGCAGCCGCTGGGCGTGCCCGCCTTTCAAGGCGCCTTCATTGGCCATCTGACGGACCAGTTCACTGTGCCGGAAGGCGGGCTTGTGGAGATGGATGCAGACGCGGGCAGTTTCCGCCTGCTGGAACCGGCCGTGCGCTGAAGCGCCTAGCCAGCCGCCTTTTTGAGGGCGACCATGGCCACTTCCATCGCGTTCAGGAAGTTCGACCGGTCCTGCTTGCTGAAAGGTGCCGCCCCTTTGGGGGCGCCTTCACCGAGACCGGCGCGCAGGTCTGCATGGATGGCCCGCACGGCGACCGCATTGCCGATCGAGGCATCCGTGAACGGCTTGCCATTCGGGCCGAGCACGCGCGCACCCTTCTCCAGCGCGCGCTGGGCCAGCAGAATGTCCGCCGTAATGACGAGGCTGGCCGGCCCCGCCTGTTCGGCGATCCATTCATCGGCCGCATCGAACCCGTCCGTCACGATCTGGCGCGAGATCAGCCGGTGCTCCGGAATGCGGATATAGGAATTGGCGACAATCACCACCGGCACCTCATGGCGCAGCGCCACACGGTACACCTCCTCCTTCACAGGGCAGGCATCGGCATCGACGAGGATCTGAAGGGCATCCGGCATGTCAGTCGTTTGGGAGAATTTTCTGGAACATGCAAACTGTATCGAACCTGCCCCGCCCGTACGGGCCGTCCGTCCTGTGGCGGTAAAGCACCGCGCTGGGGCGAAGACTCCGGTTCGTCGGAGAGGCCAGCATGAACGTCGCCCCATCAATCCGGAACAGGCTGAAGTGGGTGTACCGGTCCGTCCGATACGGCGTCTCTGCACCGGTGATCAGACGAAACCCATTCGTTCTTGCCCAGTCGGGATAGTCATCGAAATCCTCTACAGCCGCCAGGCTCTCCAGCGCTTCAGGATGATGGCCCGACCGGAAGAGGATGATTTCCCCATCGATATAATGGTTGTCGGCACCCGCCCGGATGACCGTATCGCGCTGCCCGTCATTGTCGAAATCGAATTCGTCCCATTGCATCCTCATCCCTGTTGCCGCCCGCCGGTAGCGTTCGGACTTGAAGTGCATCCTGTTGATGTCCAGCGTCTCGATCAGAGGCGGCCGGAAGTTCAGCCGCTCTTCGCCGGGCCGGCGGTCATCGGGGACGATGAACTTCCGGCAAAAGGCTTCGCTATAGGTGGCCGCCACGGTGTAGGTGCCGAGTTGAACATCCTCCGCCATCTGAACAGGGTCGAGGGGTTGCGATTCGAGGTCCAGCTCCTTGGTGAAGCACCCTTCTGCATCGCGGTCGAGCTTCGCATAGGCTTCCAATTTTGACTTGTACGGCGGAAGACTGTTGGGATGATCGCAAATCCGAAGCCTGTCGGACGTGACCAGGATGACAGACACATCATTGCCGGACTGATCGACGTATCCTGCACGCACAAGCTGGCGCGAGAGAACTGTCTTGCGATCAATCCAGAGGCTGACCCAATAGGCCGGCTCGCCGCCATTCATACCATAGGCAAAGGTCTGCCCTACAGTGCCCTGAATTTCTACCTTCTGGCCATTGGCAAGTTGACAGGTCTTGTTGTCTGCCTCCGGGTCCGCTGGCCAGTGAGGCGACAGGCTTTCCGGCAGATCGTGCCACTGGGGAGCTTCCTTATTATGGACGGCCCCTATCCGGACCAGCGCTTCATTACGATCCGGCGCGCATTGGAGCGTGGCGACATCGTAGATCCAGTCGGCTCTGGCGGGCAGAGCAAGCCCCGCAACCACGACACAACAGATCACAATCACTTTTCTAGCGACTTCCATTCTCCAACCCATACCTTCTAGCCGTTCAATTTATGAGAGAATACACGGCAAAAGGTGACGAGCTTGTGTCAGGTTCAGGCCAAAGGTCAGATTTACACCATGCCTCCATCGGTTGGCAGGCCGAAGAGGATGCGGCCGGTGAGTTCCCAGGTGGCGGGGGCGGTGATGATGTGCTGGGTCATGGCCTGCGCGTCACGGAACTGGCGCTGCAGGGGTGAGGTTTCGAACAGGGCCGCGCCGCCGCCCAGCTCATACAGGCTGCGGCAGATGTCCGCCCCGGTGCGAGTGACATGGGTGCAGGCAAGGCGCAGGTCGGCGCGGGCCTCCATGGGGATTTCATCAGCCGTCTGCGCAATCTCCCAGACCCGGTCGATCTCGGCGAAGAGCAGCGCCCGCGCCGCACGCCAGTTGGCCTCGGCCTGCGCATAGGCGGACTGGATGGTCTGGCGTTCGGCCAGCGTCTTGGCAGAGCCCTGGTTCTTCTTGGCGGCGGCCAGCGCGTGGAACGTGTCGAGGCTGCCCCGCGCATTGCCGAGCGCCGCCGCGCAGACGCCGAGCGAAAGAAAGCCGAAGGCGGGAAACTTGTAGAGCGGCCCGGTCTCACGCGGGTTGCCCTCAGCGAGGCGCACGCAGCGGCCTTCCGGCACGAAAATGTCTTTCACTTCAAAGTCGCCGGAGCCGGTGCCCTTCAGGCCCATGACGTGCCAGGTGTCCAGCAGCGCCGCCTCGGCCGCAGGAAAGACGGCCATCAGCGTTTCCGGCGCGCCGCTCGGCAGGCGCCGCATCTCGCCATTTTCCCAGACGATGCAGCCACCGCCGAGCCACACGCTGTTGGCTGAGCCGGAGCCCCATTGCCAGCGTCCGGTGACGCGGTAGCCCCCCTCTTCCACGACAGCCCGGCCCATCGGCGCGAAAACGCCGCCGGTGATGACATGCGGATCGTCGAAGATGGCCTCGGCCTCCTCCGGCGCCATGTAGGCAGCGTTCAGCGCGGACGTGTTCGCGATCATGCAGCACCAGCCCGCGCTGGCATTCGCGGTCGACAGGGTCTCGACGGTTTCGACGAAGGTGCGGGGGGGCGCCTCCAGGCCGCCGAAACGCTGCGGCGTGACGAGGCGGAACACGCTCGCCTCCGCCATGGTGCGCGCCAAATCTGCCGGAAGGCGGCGGACCTCGTCCATTTCGTTTGCACGGGCGGCGAGTTCCGGCAGCAGGGCCTTTGCTGCGGCGACCGGATCTGTCTGGTCTGTCTTCTGGCTCATACGCTCCCCTCGTGTTCTTTTCTTTCTGGTGCGATCTTCCGGAATGTCGCCGGCAGGATCAACGGTAGACTTTCGGTTTCTTCTGCTGGAAGCGGATGCCGGCCCGCGCGAGGCGGGCGTGCTGGGCGGGGCCTGCGAGTTCATAGGTCCGCTCCCGGAGAAATTCCATCAGGCCGCGCCGCTTGCCAGCGGCGGCGAGGTCGTCCGGCGACAGCGTCTGCCCGATCTCGACCCGCAGGGACTTGCCCATGCGCCGGCGAACCTCGCGGAAGACGAGCGCAAGGCGCAGCTCCAGCGACAAATGGCTCGCCATCTGGAACAGGCGCGAATTCTGGCCGTCGAAAAAGACCGGCGTGACAGAGGCGTTGCCATGCGTGATGAGCTTCGCCGTGAAAGGCTTCCACTCGTCATCCACCGCTGTGCGGTCAAACGGACGCGGCGTCGTGGCGACCCCGCCCGAGGGAAAGACGATCACGCAGCCGCCATCCTTGATATGGTCCAGCGCCGCCTTGCGCATGGCGACATTCGCAGCAAGGGCCTCGCGCGTGCCGGAGAAGTCGACGCGCAGCAGATAGTCCCGCGCCTCCGGCACGCCATCGAGCGCGGAGTTTGTCAGCACCCGGAAATCCGGCCGGCGCAGGCTGACCAGCCAGCAGATGACCAGCCCGTCGAGCACACCGAAGGGATGGTTCGCCACCACGACCAGCGGGCCGTCCTTCGGGATGTCGGCAAGGCGTGAGGCGGAGAACTGGACATCGAGGTCCAGCAGGCGGATCGCCGCCTCGAAGAAAGGCACGTCATGGGCGAGGTGGTCGCGGTAATGATCGTACAGCTTTTTCAGGTGCGGCTGGCCGGAAAACCGCTCCACAACGCGCACAAGGCGGCGCTTCACCGGGTCCTCGAAATAGGACGCGTAGGAGAGTTCCGGCGCAGGCGAAGGGGCGGGAATCATCGCCTAGTCCTACGCCGTCACAGCAATTCCGAAAAGCGAAGAAGATAACCGTCCGGATCCTTCACCACGCATTGACGCACACGAATAGGCTCATCGTCGCGCAGATAGGTCTTCTCTTCGAGGTCCAGGACCAGCGGCGCCCCGGCGACGAGCGCCGCCTCGCGCAGGGCCGCGGCATCCTCCACCTCAATCTGAAAGTTCACGCCCCGGCCATAAGGCGCTTCCAGAGGCCCGGTGAGCCATGTGCGCCCGACGGGTTCCTCCAGCATCAGCTCGGCCCCTGCCCGTTCGAGCTAGGCGAAGCGTTCTTCCGGGCGCTGGTAGACGACGGAAAAGCCGAGCGCGCCGCAATAGAAGTCGAGGCTCTGCGCAAGATCGCTGACATAGAGTTCAGGGACGAGCGCAGCGGCCATGGCTCACCCCTTCCCGATCCGGGCGTGATCGTAGGGCGTGGACTGATAGACTTGGTTGATCCAGTTGCCGAACAGGAGATGCGCATGGCTGCGCCAGCGGTTCAGCGGTTTGCGGGTGGGGTCATCGTCCGGGAAGTAATTGTGCGGAATGGCAATGTCGCTGCCAGCGGCCACATCGCGCTCATACTCTTCCTTCAGGGAGAAGCTGTCATATTCGACATGGTTGAACATGAAGACGCTGCGGCTGGGCGCATGTTCCAGCAGGCTCGGCCCCGTGGCCGGGCAATCGACCAGCATGTCCAGCTCCGGCCGGGCGAGCACGTCTTCGGCATGCACTTCGGTCCAGCGGGAGACCGGGATCAGGAAGTCATCCGAGAAGCCGTTCAGATAAGGCGAGGCCGGGGCGAGGTTGCGCTGGCGGTAGATGCCGAACGCCTTCTTTGCCAGCTGGTATTTCGGCAGTTTGTGGAAATGCCACGCCGCCGCCATCGCGCCCCAGCAGATGAACAGGTTCGAATGCACATTCGTCCGGGTCCAGTCGAAGATGCGGGTCAACTCGTCCCAATAGGTCACGTTCTCGAAATCCAGCTGCTCGACCGGGGCGCCGGTGACGATGAAGCCGTCGAACTTGCGGTCTGCCACCTGTTCCCAGGTGTTGTAGAAACTGATCAGGTGATCCTGCGACGTATTCTTCGGCGTGTGATTGCCGATGCGGATCAGCGACAGTTCGATCTGCAGGGGCGAAGCGCCCAGCAGGCGCGCGATCTGTGTCTCGGTGCGGACCTTGTTCGGCATCAGATTCAGCAGGCCGATCTGCAAGGGACGGATATCCTGGCGGGCGGCTTCGGATTCCTGCATCACCGCAACGCCCTCTTTGAGAAGGGTTTCACGGGCAGGCAGGGCGTCCGGAATCTTGATCGGCACGGGGCAACACTCTCGACTTGTTCAGCCAGCTTGAGACCTGAAAACAAGGGAAAAGGGAGCGCGGGGCGAAATGGTCTTCCTGCGCGCGGCCCTTTTAGCGACTTGTTTTACGTGGCTGCAAGCCGGCCGGCCAAATCACCACGAACAGCGCATGTAGCGCCGGACGTGGCTGGGGGCAAGAGGCAGACCTGACAGGCCGCCTCAGCGCCAGCCCGAAGGGAGACGCTGAAATGCTCGTCCTGCGAGAGAGATCACTTTTTCGGCGTCACCCGCACATTCATCCGCTGGTAGCCCTTCACGAAGGGCGATGGCACACGTTCCGGTTCCTCGACCAGTTCGATCGTCTCGAACCGCTCGAGGATTTCTTCCCAGATCACGCGCAGCTGCATTTCTGCCAGGCGATTGCCGACGCAGCGGTGGATGCCGAACCCGAAGGAGAGGTGCTGACGCGGGCGTTCGCGGTCAATGATGTAGCGATCCGGTTGATCAATCACCGACTCGTCGCGGTTGCCGGAAACGTACCACATGATGACCTTTTCGCCTTTGCGGATTTTCTGGCCGCCGATTTCGGTGTCTTCCGTCGCTGTACGGCGCATATGGGCCAGCGGCGTCTGCCAGCGGATCGTCTCGGACACCATGGACGGAATCAGGCCCGGATCGGCGCGCAGCTTGTCGAATTCCGATGGGAATTTGTTGAGCGCATAGACGCTGCCGGAAATGCTGTTCCGGGTCGTGTCATTGCCGCCGACGATGAGCAGGACGAGATTTCCGAGATATTCCTGGGGGCTCATGTTCCGCGTGGCTTCGCCATGCGCCAGCATTGAGACCAGGTCTCCCTTCGGTGGCTCGTTGACCCGCTGGTTCCAGAGAGCCGTAAATTCCGTCAGGCATTGCATCAGTTCGGCGGTTTTCTCCTCAACCGTTTCGACCAGCATGCCGGGGGCCGGGATCGTGGTTGCCACATCCGACCAATGGGTCAGCTTGCGGCGCTCCTCGAACGGGAAGTCGAATAGGGTCGCCAGCATCTGCGTCGTCAGCTCGATCGACACCCGGTCGACCCAGTCGAACGTCTCCCCTTCCGGCAGATTGTCGAGAATCTTCGTGGCGCGCTCGCGGATCAGCGGCTCCATCCGGGAGAGATTGGCCGGCGAGACGATCGGGCTGACAGTGAGGCGCTGGACGTCGTGTGTGGGCGGGTCCATGGCGATGAACATCGGCAATTCGACATCGGACTGCTGGTCGAGAATGGTGATGCCGCCGAGCGAGGCTTCGGACGAGAACACCTTGTGATTGGTATCCACCGCCATGATGTCTTTCCAGGTGGTCACGGACCAGTAGGGGCCGAACATTCCGTTTTTGCAGTAATGCACCGGCGCCTCGCGGCGCAGGCGCGCAAAATAAGGCCAATGGGAATCGGTGCGCCACAATTCAGGATGGCTGACATCGATGTCTTCCAGCGCGATGGTTTCCGCCGGTTCCATTGATCTTTCAAGGGCTTGTGTGTCGGCCATGGGGTTCCTCCAATGTCTCCCGATCCCCGTCTTGGCGGGGTTTACATACCTATCAGTATTTGGATACTAGTCGGTATGTCAATGACTTTCGATTCGGAAAACCGTATGACCACGACCGATACAGACCTGCCCCTGAAGCCGCGCCTGACCCGCTCTGAAGCCAAGGCGCGCACGCGCGCGGCCCTCCTGTCTGCCGCGAAAAGCGTGTTTGCCCGAGAGGGATATGGCGGCGCATCGCTGGACCAGATCGCGGCGGAAGTCGGCTATACCAAAGGGGCGGTGTATACCCACTTTGCCAGCAAGGAGGACTTGTTCCTTGAACTTCTGTCGGATGGCCTGTTCCGCCAGATCGAGTTTCTGGAAACCCTTCTGGAGAAGGCACGTGCACGGCCGGAACAGCTCAATGACCTTCTGAACGGTTTGCTGGACGAGCTGGACAATCCGGAGTCGGAGATCGGATCCGGCCTGGCCGTCCTCGGCGTCGAGCTGCAGCTTGAATCCCGGCGCAATCTGCAACTCGCCGCAGGCTTCACCGATATCGTCGGCCGTCACCGCGAAGCCCTCCAGCGCCTGTTCGCCGAAGTCTTCCGGATCAAGGGCACGAAGCCGGTGATGGATCTCGACACATATGGCGGTACACTGATCGCCGTGGCTGAAGGGCTCGCCCTGTCACGCGCTGGCGGACTTCAGGGCCGCGTCGCGTCCAGCCGCCAGGTGTTCAACATCCTGCTCGGCCTGGAACCTGCCGTGCATGACGTTCGGAAAAAAGCGCCGTAGAAACTCGGATTGACGGCGGCATTGCCTTGCCGGAGGCGACGTGTTTTACCCCCCGCGTGAAATCAATACTTCTGATCAACGGCCACCAGCCTTTTCCCACCTCCCCGGGACGGCTGAACCGGGCTTTCTGCGACCGCGCAAAGGCGCATTTCGAGGCACGCGGCGCAGCCGTGCGAGAGGTCCGGACCGCTGAGCCGTGGGACACAGACCTTGAGGTGGAAAACCAGCTCTGGGCAGATCTCATCCTGATGCAATTCCCGCTGAACTCGATGGGCTTGCCCTGGTCACTGAAACGCTACCTCGACGAAGTGTATACCGCCGGCATGGATGGGCGCCTTGCCCGGGGCGATGGACGGAGCCGGAAAGACCCAACGAGGCAATACGGCTCCGGCGGGAAACTCCAGGGCAAACGCTACATGTTGTCGGTCACGATGAATGCGCCCCGCACCGCGTTCGATGACCCGGGCCAAGACCTGTTCGCGGGCCGCAGCCTAGATGAATTGCTGGCCCCGGTGCATATCAACTTTGCCTTCTTCGCCCTGACGCGTTTGCCAACCTTCGCCGCACATGATGTCAGCAAGGCCCCGCAGATCGACGCAGACCTCGACCGGTTCGACGCGCACCTGAACGCCCACGCCGCCGCCCTCAGAACGTAAGACGGCCCGGTCCTGTGGCGGCCCATGGTGCGGTGGCCGGTTACGCCTCCATGTGATCGCAAGCCCCACTCTTGCCGGGGATGTCCATCACGCCTACATCCACTTCTGAAGCATTTTGAAGAAAGGCGGATTTTTATGAGTGTCGTTGTGCCAGAACAGGCTGGAATGACCACGTAACCTGACGCCTCTCACGAGGACGACAGACCGGCGCAGCCAGTGGCTGCGCGTGTCAGGATTTACCGCATCACATCCAGCCATGGAGCTGGCGCCCATCGCGGCGCCTGTTGATATTGCGCGCCGCTGACCAGCCGCGCGCAGGATGACTGGTGAACCACAATGACTTTCCAATCCGCAGATCTGGCCACGCTTGGCTGGACCCCCTACTTCAACGCCCAAACCGCATTCGACGAATTGTCCGCCTTGTGCCCGGTCCGTGTCATGGCGGTCCATCGCGGCCAGCTGGCCGTCCTGGGAGACGGTGTCGATGCGTTGATCCCCTCGCACATGCCCGATGCCCAATCGGAGGAAGACTATCCGACGGTCGGCGACTGGCTGCTGATAGACCGCGAAACCCTGCGTCCCGTCCGCTTGCTTGAACGGACCAGCCTGTTCAAGCGGCGGGCCCCCGGCACGGGGCGCAAGCTCCAGCTGATCGCGGCAAATGTCGACACGCTGTTCATTGTCTCGTCGTGCAACCAGGACTTCAATCTGGCCCGGATCGAACGCTATCTGGTGCTGGCAAAGGAGGCCGGCGTTCAGCCGGTGATCGTCCTGACCAAGAGCGACCTGGCACCGGCGCCGGAGGATTTCGCCGCCGAAGCCCGCCGCCTTCAGCCCGGCCTTCTGGTGGAGACGGTCAATGCGCTCGAGCCGGACAGCCTCGGCCCGGTACGGGCCTGGTGCGGCAAAGGCCAGACCGTCGCCCTCATGGGCTCGTCCGGCGTGGGGAAATCGACGCTCATCAACACGCTGACGGGCGCGGCGGCCGCCACGCAATCAATCCGCGCCGACGACGCCAAGGGCCGGCACACGACAACGGGCCGCGCCCTGCATCGCCTCCATGAGGGGGGCTGGCTGATCGACACGCCCGGAATGCGGGAACTGCAGCTGACGGATGCGTCTGCCGGCATTGATGATGTCTTTGAAGACATCGCCGGGCTGGCACACACCTGCCGGTTCTCGGACTGCGCACATGAGAGCGAACCCGGCTGCGCCGTGCAGGCCGCGATCGACGCGGGCACGCTGGACGCGCAACGGCTCGGCCGCTGGCGCAAGCTCGTGGCCGAAGAAGCGTTCAATTCGCAGACGCTTGCCCAGCGGCGCGCCAGCGACAAGGCCTTCGGCAAGATGGTGCGCTCGACCGTGCAGCATAAGCGGAAAGGTGACTGGAAATAGGTGCCGCCGCCTGGGACTAGCCCAGCGGATGCACGAGGTGCGGCAAAGTCCGGCCCGGAATGGAGCCGGATTTGGCCGTGCCGCTACGCACGGCGCCGAGGCCTTCGTAGAAACCGGCGGCGTCGGGGTCTGAATCGATCAGCAGATTCCTGGCGCCGTTTTCCCGCGCGACCCGGCAGGCCCAGACATAGAGCAGCTTGCCCGTCCCTTCCCCCAGCCGGGCAGGCTCCACGAACAGCTTCTCCAGCACGGCATCCTCGCCCTGTTTGGACAGCTGCACGACGCCCGCCACGCCCCGCTTGTCCTCGGCCAGCATGATCGCATCATCGGCCAGATCCTGCGGAGTAACGGTCAATTCGCCCTCAAAGGCTTTCAGCATGTCGCCGGAATAGCCCCAATGCGCCTTGGAGCGCAGGCAGAGGCCGGACAGGGCGGCGAGTTCATCGGATTTCGGTTCGCGCAGAATCATGGGGGGCAATCTAACGCAATTGTGCGGTGACGCTAGGCAAGGGCTTGCAGGCCGGGCCGTTCCCGCCTTCTCTGCCCACAGGAGGAAACAAATATGAGCGCAAAGCCCGTCCAGACCCGCATCACCGAAATGCTGGGCATCGAAAAACCGATCATCCAGGCCGCCATGGGCTGGATCGCCCGGTCGCACCTGTCTTCCGCAGTCTCAAACGCGGGCGGCATGGGCATTATCGAAACCTCGTCCGGCGATCTCGATGCCGTGCGCGAAGAGATCAAGAAGATGAAAACGCTGACGGACAAGCCGTTCGGCGTGAATGTGGCACAGGCCTTTGTCCGCGATCCGGACATCGTCCAGTTCGTCATCGACCAGGGCATCAAATTCGTCACTACGTCTGCGGGCGACCCGATGAAATATACCAGCATGCTGAAAGACGCGGGCCTCACCGTGTTCCACGTCGTGCCGTCGCTTCAGGGCGCGATGCGCGCGATCGAGGCAGGCGTCGACGGGCTGATCGTGGAGGGCGGCGAAGGCGGCGGCTTCAAGAACCCGAAGGATGTCGCCAGCATGGTGCTGATCCCGCAGGTCTGCGAGGCCGTGGACGTGCCGGTCGTGGCCGCAGGCGGCATCATGGATGGGCGTACCATGGCGGCAGCCTTCTGCCTGGGCGCGGAAGGCGTGCTGATGGGCACGCGCATCCTCTCCTCCGAAGAAAGCCCGGTGCACCAGAACTGGAAGGACGCGATTGTCGGCGCCGAT